>Ga0187827_10000735_pt1 | contig 50390 bp, 47 predicted proteins | sample ETNtaG_39_FD_167969 | JGI IMG/M metagenome (GOLD analysis project Ga0187827, IMG submission 167969) | Marine microbial and viral communities from oxygen minimum zone, Eastern Pacific Ocean - ETNP2014_SV_150_PacBio MetaG (Illumina Assembly) | ecosystem: Environmental > Aquatic > Marine > Hypoxic...
TCCGAGACCGAAGAGCGAGAGGATGACTGCACCCCATCTGGTAGCCTCCTTTGATACGAACACAACATCATGTGGAGACACCAGTGAATCAGCACATCCGATTCAATGCAATCTTGAAATGCTCTAGACCAGCAAACCGCCGACACCATCATCGACGACGCCATCCGCGAACTGGGCAAAAGCGCGCACTGAACCGATTTCGGGCTGGCGGCCGCAAGGCGAAAAAAACACCCCCTCCCTGCCCTCCCCCCTTGTGGGGGCGGCAGCCGCAATCGACGCGGGAATGGCACAAGAAAACCGCGCCCGTGGCGCCTACTCCGCCGCCTGGTCCGGCCCGGGCGGGCGCCAGCGCAGCACCGGGTGGCGGGCCGCCTGGGTCTCGTCGATGCGGCGGCGGGGGGCATGGCGGGGGGCTTGCTGAAAAAAGTCGACGTCGCCCGACTTGGCGCGCTGGGCCAGGCGGCGCATGGCGGCGATGAACTGGTCGAGGCTTTCCTTGCTTTCGCTTTCGGTGGGTTCGGTGAGAAGCGCGCCGTGCACCACCAGGGGAAAATAGATCGTCATGGGATGGAAGCCCTCGTCGATCAGGGCCTTGGCGTAATCCAGGGTGGTGACGCCGGTGTCTTTCAGGAATCGCTCATCAAACAGCACCTCGTGCATGCAGGGCCCGGGGAACGAGGGCGTGAGGTCGCCGTCGAGCTCGGCTTGCAGGTAGTTGGCGGCCAGCACGGCGTCCTCGGAGACCTGGCGCAGGCCCTCGGCGCCCAGGCTGAGCATGTAGGCATAAGCCCGCACGAACATGCCCATCTGGCCGTGGAAAGCGCGCATGCGGCCCAGCGACTGGGCGGCCTCGTCGGTGGCGTGTTCGCGGAGCGCATAGCCCTCGCCGTCCTCCACCACCCAAGGCAGCGGCGCAAAGGGCACCAGGGCCTGGGATAGCACCACCGGTCCGGCGCCCGGGCCGCCACCGCCGTGGGGCGTCGAGAAGGTCTTGTGCAAATTGATGTGCATGGCGTCGACACCGAGGTCGCCGGGCCGCACCCGGCCCATGATGGCGTTGAGGTTGGCGCCGTCGCAATAGAAAAAGCCGCCGGCCCCGTGGATGGCCTCGGCCACCTCCAGCACCTGGTCCTCGAAGAGGCCGCAGGTGTTGGGATTGGTCAGCATCACGGCCGCCACGTCGTCGCCCAGTTTGGCCTTGAGCGCCGCCACGTCGATGCGGCCGCGGTCGTTGCCGGGCACGGCATCGATGGCATAGCCGCACATGGCGGCGGTGGCGGGATTGGTGCCGTGGGCCGAATCGGGCACCAGCACCCGGGCCCGGCCGTCGCCCCGGGCCTCGAGGGCGCGGCGGATGGTCATCAGGCCGCAGAGCTCGCCATGGGCCCCGGCGGCCGGCGACATGGCGATGCCGGGAAGGCCGGTGATGACCTTGAGCCAGTGGCCGACGGCAGCGATCAGGGCCAGCGCGCCCTGGGTGGTGGCGGCCGGCTGCAGCGGATGCAGCTCGGCGAAGCCGGGCAGCCGGGCCAGTTTTTCGTTGAGCCGGGGGTTGTGCTTCATGGTGCACGAGCCCAGCGGGTAGAGCCCGGCATCGATGGAATAATTGTGCCGCGAAAGCCTGACGAAATGGCGCACCACCTGGGGCTCGGAAAGGCCGGGCAGGCCGATCTCGCGGCTGCGCCCGAGATCGCCGAGACGGTCGTTGAAGGGCTCTGGTTCCGCGAGGTCGACGCCCGTGCGTCCCGGCGCGCCGAGTTCGAAGATCAAGGGCTCCTCGTGGTCCAAGGCGCGGCGGCGGCCGGCGGTCATGACAACTCCTCCGCCAGGGCCCCGGCCAAGGCCTCGATCTCGTCCGCCGTGTTGGTTTCGGTGGCCGCCACCACGGCCAGGTTGGCCAGGCTTTCCCGCTCGGGATAGAGGCGTGAAAGCGCCACCCCGGCCAGAATGCCGCGTTCCGCCAAGGCCTCGACCACCGGGCTGGCCGGCCGCCCCAGGTCGATGGTGAACTCGTTGAAGAAGCGATCGTTCACCAGCGCCAACCCGGGCACCCCGGCCAGCCGCTCGGCCAGGTGCACCGCCGTGGCGTGGTTGAGGCGCGCCAGCCGCCTCAGTCCGTCCTCGCCGAGCAGCGTCAGGTGGATGCAGAAAGCCAGCGCGCAAAGGCCCGAATTGGTGCAGATGTTGCTGGTCGCCTTGTCGCGCCGGATGTGCTGCTCGCGCGTTGCCAGGGTCAGCGTGAAGGCCCGCAGGCCGTCGGCGTCGAGGCTTTCGCCGACCAGGCGCCCGGGCATCTGGCGGACGTACTTTTGGCGCACCGCCAGCAATCCCAGATAGGGCCCGCCGAAGCCCAGCGGGTTGCCCAGCGACTGGCCCTCGGCGGCGACGATGTCGACGCCCATCTCGCCCGGCGATCTGAGCGCCCCGAACGAGACGGCCTCGGTTACCACCACCAGCAGCAGCGCGCCCCCCTCGTGGCAGGCCGCGGCCAGCGGCGCCAGGTCGCCGATGCGGCCGAAGAAATCGGGATACTGCACCACGACGCAGGCGGTATCGCCGTCGATCCTGGCCGCCAGGTCCTCGTCGGCGCGCGGCTCGGGCGGGGCCAGGTCGAGCTCGAGGTCGATGAACTGGCTGGCCGTCTGGGCCACGGCGCGATAGTGGGGGTGCAGCCCGCCCGAGATCACGGCGCGGCGGCGCCGGGTCACACGGCCGGCCATCAGGATGGCCTCGGTGGTCGCCGTCGAGCCGTCGTAGAGCGAGGCGTTGGCCACCTCGAGGCCGCTGAGCAGCGCCACCTGGGTCTGGAATTCGAAGAGGAACTGCAGCGTGCCCTGGCTGACCTCGGGCTGGTAGGGCGTGTAGGCGGTGAGGAATTCGCTGCGTTGGATGAGGTGATCGACGCTGGCCGGCAGGTGATGGCGGTAGGCGCCGGCGCCGATGAAAGCAGCCAGGCTGTCGCTCGCCCGGTTTTGCGCCGCCAGCGTCGTGAGCGTCCGTTCGACGGCCATCTCGCCCTGGCCGGCGGGCAAGTCGAGCAAGCCTTCGAGCCGTGCCGCCGGCGGCACGTCGGCAAACAACTCGTCGACCGAGGCGGCGCCCGCGCGCTCCAGCATGGCGGCCCGGTCGGCTGGCGTCAGCGGCAGGTAGCGCATCAGTCGAGGCTGTCGACGTAGGTGGCGTAGGCGGCGCCGTCCATCAGGCCTTCGAGCTCGTCGGCGTCATCGAGGCGGAATTGGAAGAACCAGCCCTCAGCCTCGGCCGAGGCGTTGACCTTGCTGGGATCGTCGGCCAGGGCCTGGTTGACCGCCGTTACCTCGCCGGCCGCCGGGGCGTATATCTCACTGGCCGCCTTGACCGATTCGACCACCGCCGCCTCGTCGCCCTTGGCGAAGCGGGTGCCGGGGGCGGGAAGATCGACGAAGACGATGTCGCCGAGCTGTTCCTGGGCGTAGTTGCTGACGCCGACGGTACCGATATCGCCGTTCAGGCTGATCCACTCGTGGTCCACGCTGTATCGGGTCTCAGACATGATCGAACCTTTCCGATTGCAAACTCTTCAAGTCTTGACGTAGCGGTGCGGCACGAAGGGCAGCGCCACCACCCGGGCCGGCTGGCTTTTGCCGCGCACCATCAGGCCGAGTTCGCTGCCCACTTCGGCCCGCTCAGCGGCGACGCTTGCCATAGCGATGGGTCCATTGACGCTGGCCCCGAAGCCGCCGCTGGTAACCCGGCCGACGACGTCACCCCCGGCCACCACCTCGGCCCCTTCGCGGGCCAGGGCGCAGCCCTCGGGGCAGAGGCCGACGCGGCGGCGCGCCGGTCCCTGGGCCAACTGATCGAGGATCACCCGGGCTCCGGGAAAGCCGCCATCGCGCCGCCGGCGTTTGGCGATGGTCCAGGCCAGCCCGGCCTCGATCGGCGTCGTCTCGGCGTCGAGTTCGTGGCCATAGAGGCAGAGCCCGGCTTCCAGCCTCAGCGTGTCGCGGGCCCCCAGGCCGATGGCCTCGACCTCGGGCTCGGCCAGCAGCAGGCGCGCCAAGGTCTCGAGATCCCGGTTGGCCAGCGAGATCTCGAAGCCGTCCTCGCCGCTGTAGCCCGATCGTGAGACGCGGCAGGCCAGGCCGGCGATCTCCATCATCGCCGCCGTCATGAAGGTCATCCCGCCAACCGCCCCGTGGCGGGCCAGCACGGTGGCGGCGGCCGGGCCCTGCAGCGCCAGCAGGCCGCGATCCTCGAGCACCTCCAGCGGGCCGCCCAGGCCGTCGAGATGGGCCCTGAGATGGGCCACGTCGGCTTCCTTGCAGGCGGCGTTGACGATCAGAAAGAGATGATCGCCGGCATTCGTCACCATCAGGTCGTCGCGCACGCCGCCGGCCTCGTTGGTCAGCAGGGTATAGCGCTGGCCGCCCGGCACCAGGCCGGCGATGTCGCCCGGCACCAGGCGCTCCAGCGCCGCTGCCGCTGGGGCGAGCGGCCCGGGCAGCACGATCTGGCCCATGTGGGAGACGTCGAAAAGCCCGGCGCTGGCGCGTGTCTGGCGGTGCTCGGTGAGGATGCTGGCGGGGTACTGGACCGGCATCAAATAGCCGGCGAAGGGCACCATGCGGGCACCCAGCTCGAGGTGCAGGTCATGGAGCGCCGTCTTTTGTGGGTTCTCGCTCACCGGTCCCTCCGACCCAAGGTTACGCCAAGGCGCTGTCGACAATACTCGTTGCCGGAACGCGACCTTAGCCCCCTCTGTCCGGGACCTGAGAGATTAGCCAGCCGCCGCATATGCCGCCTGCCGGTTTACCCCTTCGGTGGGGCGCCGGGTCGAAGCCGGCGCCCGCTCTCCAGAGTGCCATCCGCCTGCGGTCCTTTTGCCTGAGAGTTTCCGGGGCGGTTGCTCCTTCGGCGCCGGCGAACCGATCTCTCCCGCAGGCCTCATCTGTCTGGTCACGAGGCACCGGAGGTGCCGCGCGATGTTGGTGATGATAGACGGCCGGGTGGCCAGGATCAATCTTGCGAAATTCCCGCCGCGCGGGCCGCCGTGCGGCTTGGCCGCCGCACGGCTTAGCGGCCGCGGCGGCGGCGGTTGTATTCGAGCTGGTCGGGGGCGAGTTGGAAACCGATCAGCACCTCGAAATCCTCGGCTTTCTGGCCTTTGGCCAGGGGGATGATTTCCTCGATCTGCTCGACCACGCCGGTGCGCCGGCGGTTGGAGCCGAATTCGAGGCGGCTGGAAAAGACCTCCTTGGCCATGACGCCGCCTTCGGGGCCGGTGACGGCGACGAAAAAGGGGAACTCACCGACCCGGCCGCGGGCCGCCGGGCCCCGCGTGGCCACCAGATCGAAGCTGGCGACAACCTCGACCCGGCCCTCCTTGAAGACGCACTGCAGTACCAGGTTGGAGATCGTCGCCTCGTAGCGCACGTCGATCAGGTCGCGGCCATCACCTTCCTTGAACTGGGTCAGCCGTTCGGCCTCGCCCAGCAGCATGATGGCGGGGCAGGGGATGTTGGTCTGCTTGGAGAGCAGCCCGTCCGGGCCGCAGCCGGCCAGCAGCAGCGCCAACAGCGGCGCGGCAAACACCCCCCGGTGCGGCCTCAGCATGCCCTTTCCTTTCGCTTCTCGAGGCTGGCGCCCGTCGCTTCGCCCTTTGCTCCCGGGGACTGTATGTGAGCCCCGGACGCCACGCAAGGAAAGCCAGCGCGGGCCATGACCCGGTGAGAAATCCGGGCCTAGCCCGCATTTCTCACCGGGTTACGGCCTGCGCGTCGCTGTCGCGCCGACAGGGTAGGCCCAGGGACCTTTGGCTGCGCCGCGCGATGTGGGACATCGGGCAAGCAGCGTGACACACCCTGTCGGTGCGACAGCGGCGCCCGAAGGGTCGCCCCCAGCCGCGCGTCCGCTTTGGCAAAAGACCGAAGCGCGTAGTCCCACTACGCTCTTCGGTCTTTTCCTTTCGGATCGCATCACCTGGGGGCGACGCAGGCCATGACCCGGTGAGAAATGCGGGCTAGAATGCTGCCTCAGTTCCCCGGGTTCGATCGCCATGCCCAAAGCGCCACTCACCGTATTGCTTGCCAGCCCCCGCGGCTTTTGTGCCGGCGTCGACCGGGCCATCCAGATCGTCGAGGCGGCGCTGGAGCGCCGGGGCGCCCCCGTCTACGTGCGCCACGAGATCGTGCACAACCGCACCGTGGTGGCCGGGCTCAAGCAAAAAGGCGCGGTCTTCGTCGACCAGCTTGACGAGGTGCCCGATGGTGCCGTGGTGATATTCTCTGCCCACGGCGTGGCCAAGACGGTGCCGGCCGAGGCGGCGCGGCGTGGTTTGGAATGGCTCGACGCCACCTGCCCGCTGGTCTCCAAGGTCCACCGCGAGGCCGAGGCCCACCATGGAGCCGGACGTCAGTGTCTGCTCATCGGTCACGCCGGCCATCCCGAGGTGATCGGCACCATGGGCCAGTTGCCCAATGGTGCCGTGCTGCTGGTTGAAAACGTGGCGGCGGCCGAAAGCCTGGTGCCGGGCTCGGCGGACTTGGCATACCTGACCCAGACGACGCTGTCGGTGGACGATGCGGCCGAGATCATCGCCGTGCTGGAGCGCCGCTTTCCGGGTATCCAGGCGCCGACCAAGGAGGACATCTGCTACGCCACCACCAACCGCCAGCAAGCCGTGCGGCAGGCGGCGGCGCGGGCCGACGTCTGCCTGGTGGTAGGTGCCCCCAACTCGTCGAATTCGCTGCGCCTGGTGGAGATGGCGAGGCGCCACGGCTGCCCCCGGGCCGAACTGGTGGAAAGTGCCGCCGATCTCGACTGGGCGTTGCTCGATGGTGCTGCGACGCTGGCCCTCAGCGCCGGTGCCTCGGCTCCCGAACACCTGGTCGAGGAGTTGCTGGCGGTGCTGGGCCAGCGTTTCGAGGTCAGCGTCGAGCTCCTCGAGGCGGTCCGCGAGGACGTCCGCTTCAAGCTCCCCCTGGTCCTCACGGCCTGAGCCATGGCCGTCTACACCGAGGTTTCCGACGAGGAGCTGGAGGCTTTCGTGGCCCAGTACGACATCGCCCGGGTGGTCTCGTGCAAGGGCATCGCCGAGGGTATCGAGAACTCCAACTACCTGCTGCAGACCGAGACCGGCAACTACATCCTGACGCTCTACGAAAAGCGCGTCGAACCGGCCGATCTACCTTTCTTCCTGGGCCTGATGGAGCATCTGGCGGGGCGCGGAGTACCTTGTCCGACGCCGCTGGTGGGTCGCGACGGCGAGGCCCTGCGCGAGCTCGCAGGACGGCCCGCCGCCATCGTCAGCTTTCTCAACGGTGTCTGGCCGCGCCGGCCGCGACCCGACCAGTGCGGCCAGCTCGGAGATGCCGTGGCACGCTTGCATATCGCCGGCAGCGATTTCGCCCTGAGCCGGCCCAACGCGCTCTCGGTGGCGGCCTGGCGGCCGCTCTTCGAAAGCTGCGCCGGGCGCGCCGACGAGGTGGCGCCGGGTCTGGCCGAGGAGATCGCCGCCGAGCTCGAGGTGCTGGAAAGGGACTGGCCCAGGGATCTGCCGGCCGGGGTTATCCACGCCGACCTCTTTCCCGACAACGTTTTCTTTTTGACCAACCAGCTGTCGGGGCTGATTGATTTCTATTTCGCCTGCAACGACAGCTTCGCCTACGAGCTGGCGATTTTGCTCAACGCCTGGTGCTTCGAGCCCGACCGCCAGTTCAACGTCACCAAGGCGCGGCTGATGCTGGCCGCCTACCGCCGCCGTCGGCCCTTTTCCGAGGCCGAGCTCGAGGCCCTGCCCCTGCTGACCCGCGGCGCCGCGCTGCGCTTTCTGTTGACCCGGCTCTACGACTGGCTCAACCACGTCGAGGGCGCCCTGGTGAAACCCAAGGACCCGCTGGAATACCTGCAGAAGCTGCGCTTTCACCAGAGCGTGCGCGGCCCCGCCGCCTATGGTCTGGAATGGCGACCGTGGGCAATCTAGTCGAGATCTACACCGACGGGGCCTGCTCGGGAAACCCGGGGCCGGGCGGCTGGGGGGCGCTGCTGCTTTACCAGGGGCACGAACGCGAGCTTTCGGGCGGCGAGCCCGAAACCACCAACAACCGCATGGAACTGATGGCCGCCATCCAGGCCCTGGAAAGCCTCAAACGGCCCTGCCGGGTGCGGCTCCATACCGACAGCACCTATGTGCGCAGCGGCATCACCGAATGGATCGGGCGCTGGCGCCAGAACGGCTGGCGCACGGCGGCCAAGAAGCCGGTCAAGAACGCCGATCTCTGGCAGCGCCTGGAGGCGGCGCTGGGCGAGCACCGGATCGACTGGCGCTGGGTCAAGGGCCACGCCGGCGATGCCGGCAACGAACGCGCCGACGCCCTCGCCCGCGAAGGCGCCCTAGCGGCAAAAAACCTATAGCTGCTCGAGGATTTTTTCCGCGCTGGAGACCTCGAAGGCACCGCCTTCCTCGATATTGAGGACGCTGACCACGCTGTCCTCGGCGATCAGCGAATAGCGCCGGCAACGCCGGCCCAGGCCGCGCTCCACAAGATCGAGCTCGATGCCCATGGCCTGGGTGAGCGCGGCCGAGCCGTCGGCCAGCATGACCACGTCGTCGCCGACGTTCTGCTCCTTGCCCCAGGCCGCCATGACGAAGACGTCGTTGACGGCGTGGCAGACGATGGTGTCGACGCCCTTGGCTTTCAGCGCCGCGGCGTGGCTCACGAAGCCGGGCAGGTGCTGGGCCGAACAGGTCGGCGTGAAGGCACCGGGCAGCCCGAACATCACCACCAATTTGGCGGCAAAGAGCTCGCGGCTTTTGACCGGCGCCGGTCCGCCATCCCGCATCACCGCCAGCGTGGCCTCGGGAATCCTGTCCCCCACCTTGATCGTCATACCCTTGGTCCTTCCCAGATAAGTGCGTGTGGCGTTCAACTCTTCACAGAGATTACTGAGATACGCCGATCGCGCCCGTTGTCCAGTGCCGGTTCAGGGTGCCACGAAAAGGCTTTTCTCGAGCGCCCGGGGGCCGTCGACCAGGGTCAAGGTGAGGCGCCCGCCGGCAAAGGGGAGGGCGCCCAGGTCGGGCTCGACGGTGAGGCGCAGGATGCCCCGGTTGGGCCCCAGCCGCTCCAGTGCCGGCGGTCCGAAGGCGTAGGCGGGCGCTCCCTCGACGAAAAGGTCGGGTTTTTTCAGGGCCCCTTGCGAGCGTACCGAGACGGCCAGCACGGGCGGCTTGCCGGCCTGCAGCTCGGCCCCCTCGATGGCCAGGCCGGTGTCCCCCGGCAGGCGTGCCTGGAAGCGTTCGATCAGCCGCCGGTGGACCTCTGAGGCTCCGGCCACCCTGTCGCCGCCGGCCCGGGCTGGCAGGTCGAGCACCAGCGTTGCCTCCAGGGGCACGCAGATCTCGCGGCAGACGGCATAGCTGACCTGGGCCCGCAGACCGAGCCCGGCGCCGGGCCGCTGGAGCTCGACGCGGATCGGCAGCACCACCTCGCCGGCATAGCCGAAGCTGGCGATGCCGGCCTGGGAAAAACGCTTGGGAGCCGGCCAGCCGAGTTCGGCCCGGGTCAGGTTCCGCGATCCCGCCCAGCTCACCCTGAGCGGGATGCCGGCAGCGCCCGGCGTGCGCCAGTAGGTCTTCCAGCCGCTCTCCAGGCGGATCTGGAAGCCGAAGTCGAGGATGCTTCGCCCGGCCACCGCCGGGCCGGCGCTGAGCAGACGAATCTGGGCCATATCGACGCTGATCCAGGGCGTCGCCTTGGCCAACGCCGGCCCGCCGCCGCACAGCAGCAGCCCCAGCAGGCCGAAAAACGCCGCGAATTTCCGATGGCAATCTGTTCCCCGCGAATCCATATCTAGAGATACAGCGGATGTTAAGGATTGGCCAGATATGCTAGGGTTCGTCGATCGACGGATACGGTCCTGACCGCGGTTGCGAGGCGCCATGAGCGAGGATGGATATCTTCCCGGCCAGTTGCTGGTGGCCATGCCCACGATGGGCGATAGCCGCTTCCAGCGCACGGTGATCTACATGTGCGCCCACTCCGCCCAGGGCGCCATGGGGCTGGTCATCAACAAGGTGCTGGACAACATCACTTTCCCCGATCTTTTGGAACAGCTGGGCATCAAGGCGCCGACGCTGGAGCAGCGCATCCAGGTCCATTTTGGCGGCCCGGTGGAGCAGACCCGCGGCTTCGTGCTGCATTCCAGCGACTATCTTCAGGATGCCTCTCTGGTGATCGACGAAAGCATTGCGCTGACCGCCTCGCTCGACGTGCTCAAGGCCATCGCCAACGGCGAGGGCCCGCGCCACTCCATCCTGGCGCTGGGCTACGCCGGCTGGGGGCCGGGCCAGCTCGACGCCGAAATCCAGGCCAACGGCTGGCTCCACGCCCCGGCCGACTTGCGCCTCATATTCGAGCCCGACCTGGAGCGCAAATGGCAGGCCGCTGTGGCCTCGGTGGGCGTCGATCTTTCGCTCTTGTCAGGCGAGTTCGGCCACGCCTGAAGGGCCGTTCCCAGAGATTCAGAATTGCGGGCTAATGCGCCCGGCTGATGGAGAAATCGATGACGTCGGTCAGCGCCCGCTTGCCCGGGCTGTCGGCGAAGATGCCCAGCGCGTCGCGGGCGATGGCGCCGTAGTGGCGGGCGCGCTCGATGGTGTCGGCCAGCGCGGTATGGTGCTCGAGCAACTGCACGGCGTGTTGCAGATCGCCTTCCGTGTGATCGCGGCGTTCCAGCGTGCGGCGCCAGAAGCTGCGCTCCTCTTCGTTGCCGCGGCGAAAGGCCAGCAGCACCGGCAGCGTGATCTTGCCCTCGCGGAAATCGTCGCCGACGGTCTTGCCCAAGGTCGCCTGGCGGGCCGAATAGTCGAGCACGTCATCGATCAGCTGGAAGGCGATGCCGAGATTGCGGCCGTAGGAATCCAGCGCCTGCTCTTCGGTCGGCGGACGTTCGCCGACCACGGCGCCGATGCGGCAGGCGGCGGCGAACAGCGCCGCCGTCTTGGCCGTGATAACCTCGAGGTAAGCCTCCTCGCTGGTTTCGGTGTCGTTCGAAGTGACCAGCTGCATGACCTCGCCCTCGGCGATCACGGCCGAGGCATTGGAGAGAATGCCCAGCACCCTGAGCGAGCCGTCCTCGACCATGAGCTGGAAGGCGCGGCTGAAAAGGAAGTCACCGACCAGCACGCTGGGTTGGTTGCCCCAGATCGCGTTGGCGGTGGCGTTGCCGCGCCTGAGATCGCTTTCGTCGACCACGTCGTCGTGCAAGAGCGTCGCCGTGTGGATGAATTCGACGCAGGCCGCCAGCTTGATGTGGCGCTCGCCCGGATATTCGCAGAGCCGGGCGCTGGCCAGCGTCAGCAAGGGACGCAGCCGCTTGCCGCCCGAAGCCACGATATAGCCCGCCAGTTCGGGGATCAGCGGCACCCGGCTTCCCATGCGGGATACAATGACCTTGTTGACCTGGGCCAAGTCGTCAGCCACCAGATTGAGCAGCGAATCGACGCCAGGCCGGATCTCCGGGGCGGCCGAGGTGGTGATGGGGATGACACTAGCCAACGGAAACCACTCGCTTGACCTGATTTCAGCGCGAGGCGAGCATAGAAGCCGGTTTCGCGGCCGGTCAAGCCCAAGGCGGCCGCTCCGGCTGCGTCCTATTGACGCGCCCCGGCGGGGCAGAGAGGCGCCATGGTCGAGCTTTTGCGTACCAACGATCCGATTTTGCTCTCGTGGCTGGGTGCGCTGCTGGCCGACCAGGGCATCCCGGCGGTGGTGTTCGACGGCCATACCGCGGTTCTCGAGGGCTCCGTCACGGCCATTCAGCGGCGCCTCATGGTAAGCCGTGACGATGCCGCTTCGGCGCGGCGCCTGATGGCCGAGGCGGGGGTCGGCGATGGCGGGGACTGAAAACCCGGTCGAGGCCGGCGTCAGGCGGAACAGCCTGCTCGACGGTCGCCTCGAGCTGTGGCAGCCGAGGCAGGGCTATCGCAGCGCCATCGATCCCATCGTGCTGGCCGCGGCCGTGGCGGCGGCGCCCGGCCAGCGCGTGCTCGATGTCGGCACCGGCGTCGGTACGGCGGCGCTGTGTCTGGCGCTGCGCCAGCCCGAATGCCATATCAGCGGCCTCGAGATCCAGCCCGATCTGGCGGCCCTGGCGCGGCGGAACGCCGAGGCCAACGGCTGCGCCGCGCGCTTTGCCGTCCATTGTGGCGACCTGGCGGCGCCACCGCCTGGCCTCGATCCCGGTTTCGACCACGTCATGGCCAATCCGCCCCACCAGGCGGCCGAACGCGGCCCGGCCTCACCTCATGCCGGCAAGGACTTGGCCAACCGCGAGGGCGCCAGCGGCCTGGCCGACTGGCTCGGTTTCTGCCTGACCATGGTGGCGGCGCGCGGTTCCGTCACCGTGATCCACCGCGCCGACCGCCTCGACGAGGTGCTGGCCGGGTTGGCCGGCCGGGCCGGTGCCGTGGTCGTCATCCCGCTTTGGCCCAAGGCCGGCGAGGCCGCCAAGCGCGTTGTGGTGCAGGCCCGCCGTGGTGCCAGAACGCCGCTCAGGCTGGCCCCGGGCGTGGTGCTGCACCAGGCCGACGGCAGCGCCACACCGGCCGCCCAGGCGCTGCTGCGCGACGGCCAGGCGCTGGTTGCATAGCCCGGCGCCCGTCCCTATTTTGATGCCATGCCGTTGCCTTCCTTCGTTGCCAGGCTACCGCTCGGATCCCTGTGGCCGCTCAGGCGTTGGCGCCGCCGTCCGGTGGTGGCCGTGGTCCGGCTTGATGGCGTCATCGGCCGGGGCGGGCGCTTTCGCGAGGGCCTCGACCTGGCCACGCTGGCCCGGCCGCTGGAGACCGCCTTCGGCCTCAGGCGGCTGGCCGCGATGGCGCTGGCCATCAACTCGCCGGGCGGCGCGGCGACGCAATCGAACCTGATCTACAAGCACATCCGGGCCCTGGCCGAGGAACACGAGGTGCCGGTTTTGGCCTTTGCCGAGGACCTGGCGGCCTCGGGCGGCTATTGGCTGGCCTGCGCCGGCGACGAAATATTCGCCGACGAGAATTCCATCGTGGGCTCGGTCGGCGTGATCTTTTCCGGCTTCGGTTTCACAGGGCTTATGGAGAAACTGGGCGTCGAGCGCCGGCTGCACACGGCGGGCGAGAAAAAATCACTGCTCGACCCCTTCAGCGAGGAGAAGGCGGCCGACGTGAAGCGCCTGGCGGCGTTGCAAAAGGATATCCACGAGAGCTTCAAGGAACTGGTCCGCCAGCGCCGCGGCGAACGCCTCAAGGGGGGCGCGCGAAAAATCTTCTCGGGCGATATCTGGAGCGGCCGTCAGGCCCTCGAGCTGGGCCTGATCGACGGCCTCGGCGATTTGCGCAGCGTCTGCCGTGAGCGCTTCGGCGAGGAGGTGAAATTCCGCCAGATCGGGGCAGAACGCCGGCTGTTGCGTAGGCTGCTGGGCCGCGGCAATCTGGGAGCGGCGCGTCCCCTGGCGAGAGCGCCGGCGGGCTGGGCCGACGAGCTCATCGCGGCCATCGAAGACCGGGCGCTGTGGGGCCGCTTCGGGCTTTAGGGCGAACGGGAGAGGAACGAAAAAAATGTTCGGTTTCGGCCTAACCAAGCTGTTGGTTCTGATCGTCATCATCGGCGGCGTCTGGTACGGCTTCAAGCTGATAAGCCGGCGCAACGAGGCCCGCGAGGGCCGCGGCCCGGGGCGGGTCGCCGGCCGGCGCAAGAAGTCCAAGGCCCGGGTCGATGCCGACAGTCAGGAAATGATCGAATGCGACGTCTGCGGCATCTTCGTGGCCGCCGTCGGCGCCACCTCGTGCGACCGCGCCGACTGCCCTTATTGATTGGGGCTTTCCCGAAAGGGTCTCTGCCAAAAGGGTCTCTGTCCCCGAAACTTCCTTCATCCTTTTAGGCGACCGCCTGTAACCCCTTCTTCGCGACCAACGTCAGGAGCTTCAAGGACGCGCCACGGGGATGCCTCTCACCCCGCTCCCACTGGCTGACAAGGCCCGTGGTGACATTCAGGTAGCGAGCGAAGACCGCTTGACTTGCCTTCTCACGTAGCCGGATGTCGCGGATTTCCTCCGGCGTCAGTTCTTCGACCGGAGTGAAGCACATCTCATCGAAGGCCTTCATGGTCTGTTTTGCCATGATGCCTGCCTCTGTCAGGCCGAGCGCCGTCTCGTGAACCGAAGCCAGCGGGTCACTTTTGTACTGCTTAACCATTGCGGAACAGCACAATGGAGCGGAAGCCACCGGACTTGCCTTGCCCCTTCCGCGCAATCCGCTGCTTAATCACGCAGCCGCCCAGATCGGCGTCGACCAGCCCTCGTTCCGCCCGCTGGATCGCATCGCATAACGCAGCATCATCGATGCCTTCGTGTTCGGCAAAACGCGCAAAGGGTTTCGTTTTGAAGATGCGCATCAAGCTCACCGCGCCACAGCTATCATACCTAGCATTATAGCACTAAGTATGATGATTTCAATTCTGCGAGTGCTGAAATGTCAGTAACAGATGATATGTCCGCATTAGGTAACACGTGATCTGTCCGCATTTCCCGCCTCCTGCGCAGCCACCCGATGCGCACCTCTTGGCGCCGACCTTGACCGGTTCTGGAGCCACGATTACTGTCCGGCGCAATTGACCGGGACGCCCGCGCCCCGGCGCCACAGGGAAATTCGCCACAAGGAAATTCGTCGATGGCGACCTCCGAGGCCCGCGCGCCGTCGTTTCAGCGCCTCATACTGACGTTGCAGGAGTTCTGGTCGGACCAGGGCTGCGTCTTGCTGCAGCCCTACGACCTGGAAGTGGGCGCCGGCACCTTCCACCCCGCCACGACCTTGCGGGCGCTGGGGCCCAAGCCCTGGAAGGCGGCCTACGTGCAGCCCTCGCGCCGGCCCAGCGACGGCCGCTACGGCGACAATCCCAACCGGTTGCAGCACTACTACCAGTTCCAGGTCATCCTCAAACCTTCTCCCGACGACATTCAGGAGATCTATCTGCAAAGCCTGGCCGCGCTGGGCATAGATGCGGCGCACCACGACATCCGTTTCGTCGAGGACGACTGGGAAAGCCCCACGCTGGGCGCCTGGGGGCTGGGCTGGGAGGTCTGGTGCGACGGCATGGAGGTGTCGCAGTTCACCTACTTCCAACAGGTCGGTGGCATCGACTGCAATCCGGTCTCGGGCGAGATCACCTACGGCCTCGAGCGCCTGGCCATGTATGTCCAGGGCGTCGAGAACGTCTATGACCTCGACTGGAACGGTGCCGAGGGCGAGGCGGGCATGACCTATGGCGAGGTTTTCCTGCGCAACGAACGCGAGTTCTCGGCCTACAACTTCGAGCACGCCAATACGGACGTCCTGCTGCGCCATTTCGAGGACGCCGAAAACGAATGCGAGAACCTGATCGCGGCCGAACTTGCGCTGCCGGCCTACGACCAGTGCATGAAGGCCAGCCACCTCTTCAATTTGCTCGAGGCCCGCGGCGTCATCAGCGTCACCGAACGGGCCGCCTACATCGGCCGCGTGCGGGCCCTGGCCAAGGCCTGTTGCGAAGCCTGGCTGGCCGGTGGGGAGGCCTGAACGGGTGGCCCGGTTCCTGCTCGAAATCCTCTCCGAGGAGGTGCCGTCGCGCATGCAGCGCCGCGCCGGCGAGGACCTCGAGCGGCTGATCTCTGCCGGCCTCGAGGCGGCCGGCATCGGCTATGACGAGGTTTTTGTCTTTGCCACGCCGCGGCGCCTGGCGCTGCTCGCCTATGGTCTGCCGCGGCGCCAGCCCGACGTCCGCGAGGAACGCAAAGGCCCAAAGGCCGACGCCCCGGAGAAGGCCATCGCCGGTTTTCTGCGCGCCACCGGGCTCGAGCGCGATCAGCTCGAGACGCGCGAGACGCCCAAGGGCCCGGCGCTGTTCGCCGTCATCGAGCGTCCCGGGCGGCCCACCGCAGACGTGCTGGCCGAGGTCGTGGGCCAGGCGCTGGCCGGCTTTCCCTGGCCCAAGTCGATGCGCTGGGGCAGCCACGACGTGCGCTGGGTGCGGCCCATCCACGGCATCGTGGCGCTCTTCGAGGGCCGTCTCGTGCCGCTCTCGTTCGGGCCCATCGTGGCCGGCCTGGAGAGCCGCGGCCACCGCTTTCTGGCGCCGGCTCCCTTCAGCGTCGACTCGCTGGCCGATTATCGCCAAAAGCTTGCGGCGGCCCGCGTCATGCTTGATGCCAATGAACGCCAGGCGCTGATCCGCCAACAGGCGACGGCGCTGGCCAGTGCCGAGGGCCTGGCGCTGGTGACGCACGAGGGATTGTTGCAGGAAGTCGTGGGCCTGGCCGAATGGCCGGTGGTGATGATGGGCCGCATCGATGCCGACTTCATGACTTTGCCGCCGGAGGTCCTGGCCACCGCCATGCGCACCCACCAGAAGTATTTTTCGCTGCTCGGTCCCGACGGCCAACTGGCAGCGCGCTTCATCTTCGTGGCCGACAACGAAAGCGCCGACCCCAGCGCCATCGTGGCCGGCAACGAGCGCGTCTTGCGGGCCCGCCTGGCCGACGCCAAGTTCTTCTGGGACCAGGACCGTCGGGTGACGCTGGAGAGCCGCCTGGCGGCGCTCGATGACATCGTCTTCCACGCCCGTCTCGGCAGCCTGGGGCAAAAGGCCGAACGCATTGCCGAACTGGCCCGTTTCGTGGCCCAGGCATTGGGCGACGCTGATCCGGACGCCGCAGCTCGCGCCGGGCTGCTGGCCAAGGCTGACCTGAGCACCGAGATGGTCGGCGAGTTTCCCGAACTGCAGGGAATAATGGGCAGATACTACGCCCTTCGGGGTGGCCAGCCTGAGACCGCGCACCAGTTAGCCATGAGCGGCGACACCGTCAAGGAGCCCGAGTCTGAGGACGTGGCGCAGGCCATCGGCGAGCACTACGCGCCGCAGGGGCCCGGCGATTCCTGCCCCACCGATTCACTGAGCGTGGCTGTCGCACTGGCCGACAAAGTCGACACCCTGATCGGCTTTTTCGCCATCGATGAGCGGCCCACCGGCTCGAAGGATCCTTTCGCGTTGCGGCGGGCGGCCCTGGGAATCATTCGTTTGATCCTGCAAAACGGCATCCGGCTCGATTTGCGCGGCGTGCTGGGGGAAGCATTGGCGCGATACGCCAACGCCCTCGATACGCTGCCCGATGCCGGCCAGGTGATCGAGATCGTCATGGCCTTCTTCGCCGACCGCCTGCAGGTCCACCTGCGCGCCGACGGCGTGCGCCACGATCTCATCGCCGCCGCCTTCGCGCTCAGGGAAAACGATCTGGTGCGGCTGCTGGCCCGGGTCGAGGCCTTGGCCGGTTTTCTCGCCAGCGACGACGGTAGCAATCTTTTGACCGCCTACCGCCGGGCCAACAATATCGTCGAGATTGAGGAAAAGAAGGACGGCTGCCGCTATGAAGGCGACGATCTAGAGGAAGATTCGCTGATCGAGCAAGCTGAACGCGACCTCTTGGCTCGGCTGAACAAGGTCAAGGAGCTCGTTCTCGAAGCCCTGGAGGAAGAGGATTTCGGCCGCGCCTGCCAAGCCTTTGCAACGCTGCGCCAGCCCATAGACAAGTTCTTCGATGATGTCACGGTCAACGTTGACGACCAGGAGCTGCGAAAAAACAGATTGCGCCTGTTGGACAAAGTAAGGGTTTGGTTCCTGCTGTTGGCTGATTTCTCGCAAATAGAGGGCTGAGTAGCGTCATGAGCAAGTGGGTCTACACGTTCGGCAACGAAGCCACCGAGGGCGGTGCCGAAATGCGTGATATGCTCGGTGGCAAGGGTGCCAATCTGGCCGAGATGGCCGGGTTGGGGCTGCCGGTGCCGCCCGGTTTCACCATCACCACCGAGCTCTGCCGTGCCTTCTACGACGCCGAGCGCCACTACCCGGATGATCTCGAGGACCAGGTAAGGGCCGGCATCCGTCATATCGAGGCCAGCGTCGGTGCCCGTTTCGGCGAGGCCGAGAAGCCGCTTCTGGTCTCGGTGCGTTCGGGCGCCCGGGCCTCGATGCCGGGTATGATGGACACTGTGCTCAACCTGGGCCTCAACGATGCCACCGTCGAGGGCCTGGCGGCGGCCAGCGGCGACGTTCGCTTCGCCTACGATTCCTACCGCCGTTTCATCCAGATGTATGCCGCCGTGGTGCTTGGCGCCGATGCCTTCCAGTTCGAGGAGCTGCTGGAAACCCACAAGACCGGCCGTGGCCTGACCCTGGATACCGAGCTCACCGCCGAGGACTGGCGCACCATCGTCGAGATCTTCAAGCGCCAGGTCCGCCAGGACACCGGCGCCGACTTCCCCCAGGACCCTACGCTGCAGCTCTGGGGCGCCATCGATGCCGTCTTCGGCTCCTGGATGAACCGCCGTGCGGTGACCTACCGCAAGCTCAACGACATCCCCCAATCCTGGGGTACCGCGGTCAACGTCCAGGCCATGGTGTTCGGCAACATGGGCGAGGACTGCGCCACCGGCGTCGCCTTCACCCGCGATCCCTCGACCGGCGACAAGCGTTTTTTCGGCGAGTTCCTGCTCAACGCCCAGGGCGAGGACGTGGTCGCCGGCAGCCGCACACCGCAGCCCCTGACCATGGAGGCGCGAGAGGCCGAGGGCTCGCGCCTGGCCTCGATGGAAGAAGCCATGCCCGAGGTCTTCGCCGAACTGGTCGAGGTCTACCGCTCCCTCGAGGCCCACTACCGCGACATGCAGGACATCGAGTTCACGGTGCAGCGCGGCCGGCTGTGGATGTTGCAGACCCGCAGCGGCAAGCGCACCGCCGCGGCCGCCCTGAAGATCGCCGTCGACATGGCCGAGGAAGGCCTGATCGGCCAGGCGCAAGCGCTGGCCCGGGTCGAGCCGGCCTCGCTCGACCAGCTGCTGCACCCCACGCTCGACCCCGAGGCCGAGCGTGAGGTGCTGGCCAAGGGCCTGCCGGCCTCGCCCGGTGCCGCCTCGGGCCAGGTTGTGTTCAGCGCCGACGAGGCCGAGGCCCGGGCGGCTGATGGCGAGGACGTCATCCTGGTGCGCATCGAGACCAGCCCCGAGGACATCCACGGCATGCACGCCGCCCGCGGCATTCTGACCACGCGCGGCGGCATGACCAGCCACGCCGCCGTGGTGGCCCGGGGCATGGGCCGCGCTTGCGTCTCCGGGGCCGGGCTGATCCGGGTCGATTACGTGGCCCAGACGCTGAGCGCCGGCGACCACACGGTGGCCAAGGGTGATGTCATCACCATCGACGGCAGCTCGGGCGAGGTCATGTTGGGCCGTGTGCCGACGGTGCAACCCGAGCTCAGCGGCAGCTTCGACCGCCTCATGGAATGGGCCGACGAGGTGCGCCGGCTGGAGGTGCGCTGCAATGCCGACACGCCCGCCGATGCCCGCACGGCGCGCGAGTTCGGCGCCCAGGGCATCGGGCTCTGTCGCACCGAGCACATGTTCTTCGAGGCCGAGCGCATCGTCGCCATGCGCGAGATGATCGTGGCCGAGGACGAGGCCGGGCGCCAAGTGGCGCTGGACAAGCTGTTGCCCATGCAGCGCCAGGATTTTGTCGAGATTTTCCGCATCATGGCCGGTCTGCCGGTCACGGTGCGTTTGCTGGATCCGCCGCTGCACGAGTTCCTGCCGCACACCGACGAGGAGAAGGCAGCCGTCGCCGAGGCCGCCGGGGTGACGCTCGAGCATTTGCGCCAGCGCGTGCTGCGGCTCGAGGAGAGCAATCCCATGCTCGGCCACCGCGGCTGCCGCCTGGGTATCTCATACCCCGAGATCTACCGCATGCAGGCCCGCGCCATTTTCGAGGCGGCACTCGAGGTCGGCGCCGAGCTGGACCGGCCGGTGAACGCCGAGGTGATGATCCCGCTGGTCGCCAGCCGCCGCGAGTTCGAATTCCTCAAGGCCGAGATCGACGCCGTCGCCGAGGACGTGGCAGCGGCCCGGGGCCAGCGCCCGACCTACCTGGTGGGCACCATGATCGAGCTGCCGCGGGCGGCCCTGAGGGCAGCCGAGATCGCGAGTACGGCGGAGTTCTTCAGCTTCGGCACCAACGACCTGACGCAGACCACGTTCGGCATCAGCCGCGACGATTCGGCCCATTTCCTGGAGCATTACCTGGCCCAGGGCGTGATCGCCACGGATCCCTTCGTCAGCCTCGACCAGGACGGCGTCGGCGAGCTGGTGACCATCGCCGCGGCGCGGGGCCGCGGCGCCCGGCCCGACCTCAAGCTCGGCATCTGCGGCGAACACGGCGGCGATCCCGCCTCCATCGCCTTTTGCCACCGGGCCGGACTGGACTACGTCTCGTGCTCGCCCTACCGTGTCCCCATCGCCCGCCTGGCCGCGGCCCAGGCCGCCATCGGCACGGCCGGTCCCGACGGCGACTGAGGCGTCGCGAAAGGGTCCCTGTCCCCGAAACTCTAGCCCCTGAGGGCCCGCAACTGGTCGGGGTAGCCGCTGGGGTCGAGGCGGACGTCGATCAGTGAAGGCCCCTCGTGCACGGCGGCTGCCGTGAAGGCCGAGGCCAGGTCGGCGCTCTGCTCGACGCGCCAGGCGGCCAGGCCGAAGCCGCGCGCCACGGCGGCGAAGTCGGGGGGCTGCCAGGTCAGGCCGAGATCGGGTAGTTGGCGCCCGGCGCGCTTGATGTCGATCAGCGAGAGCCGGCCGTCGTTGCAAACTACGACGCAGATCCGGGCGCCGGTCTCGGCCGCCGTTTTTAGCTCGCCCAGGCACATCATCAAGCCGCCGTCGCCGGTGATCGCCAGGGCGCCGCGTTCGGGATCATAAAGCGCCGCCGCGATGGCCGCGGGCACAGCAAACCCCATGCTGGCGAGGCCGTTGGAGATGAGCAGGTCCAGAGGCTGGGCCGAGTTCCAGAAGGCGCAAGCCGAGAACATGTGGGCCCCGGCATCGACCGCCAGCCGCGCTTTGGCGCCGAAGGCCCGGGCCGCTGCCTTGACCACCTCGACGGCGTTCAGGCCGCCGCCCGCGGCGATTTCCATGCCCCGCAGATAGTGCTGGCGATGGCCGGCGATCTCGATCGCCGTCCAGGAACTTTGCCGCGCCCCGGCGGTCATTGCTTCCAGGCTCTCGTCAAGCGGACCGGTCAGCCGCACTTCGGGCACCACATAGTGGGGCTCATGGGCGGCCTCGCAGAGATCCAACACCGGTGCCTGGTAGGCCCAGGGCTGGCGGATCAGCTCGATGGGGTCGAGGCCGACCAGAACGATCAGGTCGGCCTCGCCGACGCAAGGCCTTTCGACGGCGCCGCCGGTGAAGATGCCGGCGTAAAGCGGGTGCCCATCGGGCAGGCAACCCTTGGCCATGTAGCTGACCAGGGTGGGCGCGCCGAGCCGCTCGACGAAGGGGCGCAAGGCGGCCGCGGTGGCGGCGCAGGTGGCCTCCAGACCGACGATGACCACCGGCCGGCGGCTGGCGGCGAGCAGGGCCGCGGCCCGCTCTTGATCGCCGGCTGCGGGCGGCTCCGGGCTGGCTGTCCGCTCGGGCGCCGCGGCGCCGGGGAAGACCACCGCCGGCCGCCGCGGCGGCCGGCCGCTCGACGCGATCCAGGTCTCGACGCAGGCTTCATCGGGGGCCAGAACCTCGGCCCCGCCGACGCGCAGCAGCGGCGCCACCAGCTCGGCCTGGTCGAAGACCTGATGGCTGAGGAAGCCCAGCTCGGCGGCCTCGAAGGCCTCGGTCACCAGCAGCGCCGGCAGGCGATCGAGGGCGGCCGAGGCCAGGCCGTTGGCAGCCGCGGCCAGCCCCGGCCCCTTGGTCGTGAAGGCCAGGCCTGGTGTGCCGGCCAGGGCCCCCGTTACCCCGGCCATCATCACCGCGGCGTCTTCGCGCGCCGTGACGACGGTGGCGACGCCCTGGTGCCTGAGCGCCGCCATGAGATCGAGGCTGCTGCCGCCGCCGGGTACGCCGAAGCCGCGTGTCAGACCGGCCCGGGCCAGGCGCGCCGCCAGCCATTCGACGAATTGCCCGGCCGGCAGCGTCACGGCGGAGCCGTCAGGATCAGGTTGGCGGCGGCATCGACGGCGAGGGCAAAATCGGGCGGCACGACGACGGTCGATTCGACCTCTTCGACGATGGCCGGCCCGGCCAACCGCACCCCCGCCGCGAGCCGCCGACGCTGATAGACAGGCGTCTCGACGAAACCCCGGCCGAACCAGACCGGGCGCCGGCCGTCGGCTTCGGGAGCAGCAGCAGCAGCCGCCGCCGGCTTCCGGGCCAGGGCCTGGGCCAGTGGCGAGTCCGGTCCGCTGACCACCAGCCGCCACGACAGCACCTCGACCGGCATCTTCTCGCTGCGCCCGTAGCGCCGATCATAGGCCGCCGTAAAGGCCGCCAGCAGCGCCTGCCGATCGCCGCCCGCCACCATATCGGCCGTCACCGGCGTTTCGATCTCGTAGCCCTGGCCGACGTAGCGCATCATGGCGCTGAAGTGCCGAGTCACTTCTGCCGCGGCGACGCCGGCGCCGGCCACCAGGGCCGAGGCCCCGGTGTTCATGTCGTCGAGCAATGCCTGCAGCCGGGGGAAATCCAACGCCGCCAGCACCGCCGGGGCGGCCCGCGAGATCTCGAAGGAAATGGCCGAGGCCAGCATGCCGATGGCCGAGGCGACGCCGGCCCCGGGGGGCGAGATGAGCTTGGTGATGGCCATCTTGCGGGCCATGGCGCAGGCGTGCAGCGGTCCCGCCCCGCCGATCGGCAGCATGCTGAAGCGGCTGGTGTCGAGGCCGCGCTCGATGGCGTGGATGGTGGCGGCCTGGGCCATGTTGGCGGTTACCGTCTCATGCACGCCCCAGGCCGCCTCGGAGATGTCGATGCCCAGCGGCTGGGCCAGGTGCTCGGCCACCGCCCTTTCGGCCGCCGCCCGGTCCAGCGCCATGCGCCCGCCCAGGAACGAGGCTTCGTCCAGGTAGCCCAGCAGGAGATCGCAGTCCGTCACCGTGGGACGGAGGTTGCCCTGGCCGTAGCACACCGGTCCCGGATCGGCCCCGGCGCTCTCCGGCCCCACCTGCAGCAGCCCGCGTTCGTCGAGCCGCGCGATGGAGCCGCCGCCGGCACCGATCTCGATCATGTCGATGGCGGGGATCTGCAAGGGCAGCCCGCTGCCCGCGGCGAAGCGGGTTTCGCGGGCCACCTCGAATTCCGTCGTGCGTTCGGGCCGGCCGTCCTTGATCAGGCAGGCCTTGGCCGTGGTGCCGCCCATGTCGAAGCAGAGCACGTCGGGGGTTGCCGAAAGCTCGCCAAAGAGGCGCGCCGCCTCGGCCCCCGCGGCCGGTCCCGATTGTACCAGGCGGACGGGGTAGCGTCGGGCCACCTCGGCGGCCACGCAGCGGCCGTCGGAGAGCACCAACAGCAGGTCGCGGCGGTAACCCAGCGCACCCAAGGCGCCGACCAGGCGCTCGACGTAGTGCTCGAAGAGGGGATGGACGTAGGCATTGGCCGCCGTCGTCGAGCTGCGTTCGTATTCGCCGAGCTCGGGACTGACGTCCGACGAGAGCGACACCGATACCCCGGGCAGCTCGGCCCTGAGCCTCCCGCCGAGCGCGCGTTCGTGCTCGGGGTTGAGGTAGGCGTGCAGCAGGCAGACCGCGACCGAACGCACCCCGGCCTGGCGCAGCGTTGCGATGATGCGGCCCACTTCGTGCTGGTCGCAGGGCACCAGGATCCGCCCTGCGGCGTCGATGCGTTCGTTGAGCTCGAAGCGCAGAGGCCGCGGCACCAGTGGTGGCGGCATTTCGATATGGAGATCGAAAAGATCGTAGCGCCACTCGCGGCCGATCTCCAGCACGTCGCGAAAGCCCCGCGTGGTGATCAGCGCCGTCTTCACGCCCTTGCGTTCGATCAGGGCGTTGGCCACCAGGGTGGTGCCGTGGATCACCGAGTTCAGTTGCCCACCGCCGATGCCGGCATCGGCCAAGGCTTGCTCGACGCCTTCGAGCACCGCCCGCGAGGGATCATCCGGCGTGGTCAGCAGTTTTTTCTGAATCAGACGGTCGCCACCTTCCTGCCACAGCACGACGTCGGTGAAGGTGCCGCCGATGTCGACGCCCAGCCGCCAGGAGGCGCTCGCGGTCATGGCTCCGCACTCACCAGGCCGCTCTCGATGTCAGCGGCGATGTCTTCAGCGGCGCGTTCGGCGGGGGCAAAAAGCCCGCCGCCGCCCGGCGTCTGAAACGTCACCTCGTCGCCCAACTGCAGCTCCGTGCGCGATTTGGCTGGGATGGTCTGGCCATTGACCAGATCCCGGCCGGCGCTGCCGACCTTGCCGCCCAGCAGGCCGCGCGGCGGAAAGCGCGTTCGTTCGTGGCGGATGGTCATGGTCACGGGGTGCTCGGAGCGCGAGCGGAATCCGATGCGTTGGGCGTTGCCGCCGCGCCAACGCCCGGCACCGCCCGTGTCGGGCACCAGGCACTTTTCCGTCACCAGCAGCGGCACCTGGTGCTCGAAGGCCTCGATGGGCTGGTTGGAGACGTTGCTGGGGAAGCTCAAACATCCCGGACCGTCACCGCTGGCCCGGGCGCCGTGACCGCCGTTCATGAAGAACATCTTGACGAAGGCCTGGTCGTGGTGGTCTCGGCCGCTGAAATAGACATTCCACAGCGGCGAGCCCGATTCGGCCACGATACGGTCCGGCAGCAGCGGCGCCAGGGCGCCGAAGACGGCCGGCGGCACGTAGTGGCCGGAAAGATGGCGCCCCCAGACCGGCGCCGGCGAAGTGGCGTTGAGCAGCGAGCCCTGAGGTGCGCTGACACTGATCGGGGCCAGGGTGCCCCCATTGTTGGGGGCGCCCGGATCGAGCAGGCATTTGACGGCATAGCTGGCGTAGGCCTGGGTGTAGTTGAGGACGCTGTTGATGGGCCAGCGCACCTGGGCCGAGGTGCCGGCGAAGTCGATGGCCAAGGCGTCGCCGCTGATGTCCACGACGCATTGGATGCGCAGCGTTTCGTCGACACCGTCGATCTCGAAGGCGTCTTGGTAGCGGCCGTCGGGCAGCTCGGCGACGGCGCGGCGCATGCTTTGTTCGGAACGGTCGATGATCTCTTCGGCCACCGGCTCGAGGCTGTCGAGGCCTTCTTCCTCCATCAGCGCCAGCAGTTTTTCGCCGCAGTCGCGGTAGGCGGCGAACTGGGCCCGGATGTCGCCCAGCGTCTCGTCGGGCTGGCGCAGGTTCTGGCTGAGGAAGTCGATGACGGTGGCGCTCTCCCGGCCGCCCTCGACGATCTTGCAGATGGGGATGCACAGCCCTTCCTCGTATCGATCGTGGGCGCTGGGCGAAGGCGCTCCGCCGATGTCGACGCTGTGGGCCGTGCTGGCGGCGAAGGCCACCAGGCGCCGGCCGGGCCCGGTGCTGAAGATCGGGTGCAGCATCGAGATGTCGTTGAGGTGGCCTGTGCCGATCCAGGGATCGTTGCTGATGATGGTGTCGCCAGGCGCCAGTTGGTCGGCCGAAAAGCGCTCGAGCACGGCCGCCAAGGTGCGGGGCAGGGTGCCCATGAAGCTCGGGATACTGCGCTTCGATTGGGTCAATTGCCGGCCGCGTCCGTCGAACAGACTGAACGCCATGTCGAAATTGTCGCGCACCACCACGGAAAAGGCGGCCCGTACGAAGGTCTCGGCCACCTGGTCGACAATGCCGTCGAGGCGGTGCCAAATCAGGCCCAGGCGTACCGGGTCGAGGGGAGTGGTTGCCATGCCCGGGGCCTACTCGTAAACCGGCGTCAGCCAGTGCCGGAAGCGTTCGTCGCGGCCGCGCACGACGTCGTCATAGGCGGTTTGGAGCTTTCGTGTCAGTGGCCCAGGCGCACCATCCGCCAAGTTTTTGCCGTCGACCGAGAGTATCGGCACGATCTCCTGTCCGGTGCCGCAATAGAAGGCCTCGTCGGCGAGATAAAGCTCGGTGCGGTCGACCTCGCGTTCCTGGCAATCGAGGCCCAGCCCGGCGGCCAACTCCAAGAGCGTCAGCCGGGTGATGCTTTCCAGGATACCGGCCGTCAGCGGCGGCGTGATCAGGCGGCCGGCGCGAACCATGAAGAGGCAGCCGCCCGGTCCCTCGCTGAGGCTGCCGTCGCGATTGAGGATAATGGCGCCGCCGGCGCCCGCGCGCCGCGCCTCGAGCCCGGCCAGGCGGCTGTTGAGATAATTCGCCGCCGCCTTGAGGCGCGGCGGGCTGGCGTCATCGGCGTTGCGCCGCCAACTGCTGACCGCGAAATGCTTGCCCGTCTCGAAGCCCGCGACGCGAGGTCGGGAGCGGCAGATGACGGAGGAGCCGACCGGGCCGGTGGCCGTCATTTCGCCCCAGTCGTCGACATAGGTCTGCACCCGGACGTAGCTGTCCTGGCGCAAATCGTTGGCCCGCAGCAGGTCCAGAATCTGGGCCGCCAGATCGGCCGAGGCCGGCGGCGGCTCGATCTCGATAACCCGCATCGAGAATTGCAAGCGCGCCAGGTGCTCGGCCAGCCGGAAGACGAAAAGTTGCTCCTGTTCGCCGTTCCAATAGGCGCGCAGGCCCTCGAAAACGGTGACGGCAAAGGTCAGACCCGGCGCCATGATCGAGATCTTGGCCTCGGCAAAGGGCACGATGCGGCCGTCTATGGTGGCGAATTCGGGTCTTTCGTCGGTTCCGTTTTGGGCGCTCATGTCTCTCGTCCGATGATCAGGAATCCGCGGGCGGCAGGGCGGCACGGCGTATACGAATGCGGCGCCAGGCGAACAGGGCAATGGCCAGCACGATCAAGCCGGTCAGCGAAAGAAAGGCCGGGCGGCTGAATACGAAAAGAATATTTTCGTCGTAGGTCGAGGCCAGCAGCAACACGGTACGCAGGTTCTCTTCCAGCAGCGGCATCAGGATGAAGCCGATCAGCAGCGGCACCGTGGGAAAGCCGTAGCGGATCATGACGAAGCCCAGCACGCCGAAGACGAAGACCAGTTGTACGTCGAAGAGCGATCCTCGCAAGGCGTAACTGCCGGCCGAGGCGATCACCAGGACGCTGGACAGCAGCAGCCGTCGGGGAATGGCGAAGGCGAACCGCGCCACGTGGACCAGCCCCTGGCCCAGCACCAGATTGACCAGGTTGGCCATCAACAGCGCGCCGTAAATGGCGTAAAGCGGCACCGGGTTTTCCGAAAAAGCCAGCGGCCCGACGTTGATGCCCTGGATCATGAAGGCGCTGAGGATCAGCGCGGCGGCAATATCGCCGGGAATGCCGAAGGCCAGCAGCGGAATGAGATTTGCCCCCGAAACGGCGTTGTTGGCGGCCTCGGGCGCCGCCACGCCCTCCAGCACGCCCGTGCCGAAGCGTTCGGGGTGGGGCGAGGTGCGCCGGGCCTCGCCATAGGCCAGGAAAGCGGCCACCGTCGAGCCCAGCCCGGGCAATGCACCGATCACCGTACCCAGGGCCGAGGAGCGGAAAAGCACCGGGATGCATCCCCGGAATTCGGCCCAGGAGACCCGGTTGTCCTCGCGCTTTGGCGAATAGCGGATGGCCCGTCCCGAGAGATCGGCGAGCGATGAGTCCATCTGGCGAAAGACCTCGGAGACGGCGAGAAAGCCGATCAGCATGGGGATCAGGCCGATGCCTTCTTCCAGCTCCAGGCTGCCGAAGGTCAGGCGTTCGCTGGCGGTGATGGGATCGAGGCCGATGATGCCGATGGAGACGCCCATCAGCATCGATATCAGGCCCTTCCAGGCCGGCTTGCTCGACAGCATGCCCAACGAGCCGAGCGCCACGGCGATCAGCACGGTGTATTCGGCCGGCCCGAAGCTGAGCGCCACGATGGCCAGCAGGCTGGCGAAGAAGATCAGGCAGATGTCGCTGAAGCTGTCGCCGAAGACCGAGGCATAAAGCGCCATCTTGATGGCCTTGGCGCCCTTGCCCTGCTGGGCCAGGGGATAGCCGTCGAGGATCGTGGCTGAGGCCGCGGGCGTTCCCGGCGTGCGGATCAAAATCGCCGTGGTGCTGCTGCCGAAGAGCGAGCCCTTGAACATGCCCAGCAGCATGGGAATGCCCACCCAGGGGCTGAAATAGAAGCTGTAGGGAATCAGCAGCGCCACCGCCATCGAGGCCGTGAGGCCGGGAATGGCTCCCAGGATCTGGCCCGCCGCCACGCCCAGGATGATGGCGATCAGGCTTTCCCAGGTCAGCGCCAGGCTGAGGCCTTCGAGGATCTGCTCCATGGCCGGCTCAGCTCCCGAACAGCGTGCCCGAGGGCAGCCGGATCGACAGCAACTGGGCAAACAGCCCCCAGACCAGCAGCGTAACGATCGCCGGATAGAGCACCAGCCTGGGCCAACTTCGCTCACCCAGAACCAGCAGCAGAACCAGCAGCAGAACCACGGCGCCGGCATAAAACCCCACCAGCGGCACCAGTACGATGGAAAATGCCAGGGCCACGACCATGCCCGTGAGGCCGCGCAGCGGCAGGCCCGCGGGGTTATCCGTGTCGCTATCCGCGAAGGCGGCCGGCGCTACCTCGCTGGCCGAGCCCCAGCGCAGCTGCGCCAGGCGCAACAGCATCAACGCCGCCGCCAGCAGCGCCGCCAGGCGGGCCGAGAAGCTGGGCGGCAGGCCCTGGTCGATGCCGAAGCCCTCGGGGTCCTGGATGCCAAGCGGAATGATCACGAAGAGATACACGGCGTCGGCCAGCAGCAGCACAATGAGCTGCCAAAATTCGGACTTTGCGACGGCCAACGGCACGGATTTCACCCCTCGTCATCCGGCCTCAGGATAGCGCAGATGGGGTGCCGGTGGGTGCCGACACCTCTCATCGGCACCCCTTACGGCACTAAGTTCGGCACTAAGTTCGAGCTGCCGTCTACTTCATGCCGATGTCGGCCACCGCCTTCTTGGCGGCGTTGTAATCGGCAATCACGGTTTTCGTGAAAGCCTTGTGGCCGGCGAAATCCAGGCTCCACTTGCGCTGGCTGGCCAGGGCCTTGAACTCGGGGCTCTGGACCACCTTGGCCAGCACTTCGTCCCACTTCTGGAGGACCTCGTCGGAGAGACCGGCAGGGCCGGCGACGCCGAAGAAGATGGCCGGTGCCAGGGGGTAGCCGCGGTCGGTAAGGATCGGCGCGTTGGGGGCCACCGGGTTCTTGTTGGGCGTGCCCTCGGCCAGGATGCGGGTCTGGCCGTCAAGGGTGGCTTTGTTGCCTTCGGAGATCATGGCCACGTCGATGGTCTTGCCGAGCAGCGCCGCCAGTACCTTGGAGCCGCCCTTAAAGGGTATGAAGGTGGCCTTGGCGCCTTCCGCCTTGAACATCGCTTCGACCGCCACGTGGGGCCCGCCGCGCTGTACCGAGGTCGACCAGCGCAGCTTGCCGGGATTGGCTTTGGCATAGGCGATGACGTCGTCGAGGGTCTTGTGGGGGCTCCCTTTCAGCACCACCAGCGGCTGGCTCGAAGCCACGAACTGGCCGATGTAGCTGAAGTCCTTGAGCGGATGGTAGGGCGCCTTCATCATGTGCGGGCGGATGGTGATGGGGCTGGTCGAGACGAAGCCGACGGTGTAGCCGTCGGGTTTCGACTTGGCCACCGCGCCGATGCCGATGGTGGCGCCGCCGCCGGTCTTGTTCTCGACGTTGATTTTGACGCCCATCATGTCGCCCGCCAGCTTGGCGATCATGCGCGAGGCGGTGTCGCCGCCGCCGCCCGCCGAATAGGGGCAGATGAAGGTGATGGACTTTTCGGGGTAGCTGCCGGCCTGGGCCATGAAGGGGAGCAATATCGCTGCCGCCGCCAGGGCAATAATACGCGCTGCGCTGATCATCTTGCTTGCCTCCCATGTTTGTTGATTGGGAAAAAACTAGCGCTGGGTCTCCCATGATGTAAATTTCTATTATCTCATCCTTCCATGCGATTTAGTCATAGACTAAGGAATCTCCATGAATCTCAGAGGCCTGAAGGCATTCCTGGCCGTAGCCGACAGCGGCAGCGTGACCGAGGCGGCCGGCCGCCTGGCCCTGACGCAGTCCGGTGTCAGCCGGCAGATAGCGGCCCTGGAATCGGAGCTTGGATTTTCTCTCTTCGACCGGCTGCGCGGCCGTCTGGTGCTCAATCGCAAGGGCGAGGTTTTCCTGCGCCAGGTGCGGCGCACCGTCGAGGCCGTGGATCACCTGCCGCGGGCCGCCCGGGCCATCGCCTCGGGCGCCATCGACCGCGTCGTCATGGCCGCCACCAGCGGCATCGTGCACGGCCTGCTGCCGCCGGCGGTGGCGCGTTACGTGGCCGCTCGGCCGGGCCTGGCGCCCAACGTCGTCATGCGCAGCCTGCAGGAGCTCAACGACCTCGGCCCGGAAAGCCGCTATGACCTCGTGTTGGCGCCCCTGCCCTTCCGTCCGCCGCATTTCGAACTGGTCGAAAGCATCGCCTTCGATCTCCGCCTGGTGCTCCCTCGGGGTTTGCTGCCGGGGTTGGGCGAGGTCGTCGCCCTGGAGCGGCTCGGCGATCTGCCCTTCATCTCGCTCGATCCCTTCGCCAGCTATCAGGAAAGCGTCGAGCGAAACCTCGAGGCGGCCGGAGTGGCGGTGCAATTCGTCTGCGAGACCAGTTCCACCCTGACGGCGGCCAGGCTGGTCGAACTCGGCACCGGTTGCGCCTTTCTCGATCCCTTCGTGGCCCGCTCGTTGGCCGCCGGCTCCGTCGTCACCTGCCGTGCCGAGCCCGCCTTCGGCCACAGCTACGGTGTCTTCGCGCCGCGCAGCCTGGCGCTCAGCGACGAGGCCGGGCAGGCGCTCGACTTCATCCGCGAGGTGGCGGCGGAGTTCAGCTAGGCCATTTATGCCCCATCAGCCCAACCACCGTGCCCAGGCCGCTGCCTTGATGGCGGATCTGAAACCGAAACTAGAAAAACTGGTCCCTGTCCCCGAAATTATGTCAATGATTTCAATCGCTTAAGCGTCCCTGCCCCTGAAACTCGAAACTCCGAAACTGGTTTTCGTTCAGTTCGTTTGCCGCACGATCAGGCCGTCCACGGCGACCACGCCGGCGCCTTCATGGCCGACCAAAAGGGGGTTGATCTCCGCCTCCCGCACCTCTTCGTGCCAGGCCAGTTGCGAGAAGGCGGCGATGGCCCGGGCCAGGGCCACAACGTCGCCGGGCGGCAGGTTGCGATAGCCCCGCAGCGGCGCCAGGCCCGCCACCTCTTCGATCATGGCCCGGGCCTGATCGGCGCTGACCGGCGCCAGGCGCAGGCTGGTGTCCTGGGTGAGCTCGGCCAGGATGCCGCCCAGGCCCAACACCAGCGTCGGCCCGACCACGCCGTCGTGCTTCAGGCCGAGCAGGACCTCGGCCCGGCCCTGGTGCATTTTCTGCACCAACACCCCCGCGATCTCGGCCTGCGGCTCGGCCGCCCTGGCGTTCTTCAGGATCCGCTCATAGGCTTCGACCAGGGCGCTGTCATCGGCGATACCGACGGCGACGCCGCCGCACTCGGTTTTGTGGGCGATCTGGGGCGAGGCGATCTTCAGTACCACCGGGTAGCCCAGCCGCCGGGCCGCCGCCAGGGCGGCTTCGCAGCTCTCGGCAATCTCGCCCGCCGCCACCGCGATCCCCAGTCCGGCAAACACAGCCAAAGCCTCGGTTTCGTCGAGCAAGGACCGATCGCTCGGGCCGGGCAACGGCGGCGGCAATGAGCTTGGCGGCTCGGCCTCTACCGCCGGCGCCGGCCAGGTCAACAGCGCCTGCAGGGCATCGGCGCAGGATTCCGGGGTGCGGAAGACGGCCATGCCGGCCTGAGCCAGGCGGCGGCGCGAAGCCTCGGCATCCGGCGCCAGGTAGATGGCGAAGGGCTTCGGCGCCTGGCGCCATTCGAGCAGCGGGTCGATCACCAACTGCGGCGAAAAGCGGGCCGTCGATCCCACCACCATGGCCACGGCGTCGATGTCCTCATCGGCCATCAAATCGCCGATCACGCCGGCCACGATCTCGGGCCGGGCGCCGGCCATGGTCAGGTCTATCAGGCGGCCGCCATCCTGGGCGATGCCCTCGGCGGCCAGGCGCTCGACGACCTGGGCCGGGGCCGGGGCGACGTCGATGCCGGAGAGTCCCAAATTGTCGACCACCATGGCGCCGCCGCCGCCGGTGGTGGTGACCACGGCCGTCCGCGGCGAGGGCTGTCGCTGATCGGCGGCCCTGGCACGGCGGCCGCTAAACAGCGCCGGCGCCTCGATCAGCGCTTCGAATACGTTTACCCGGGCGATGCCGTGATGGTCGAGGAAGGCTGCCAGGGTGCGGGCGCTGCCGATGATGGCGCCGGTGTGCGATCGCGCCAGTTCCTGGCCCTGGACCGAGCGCCCAAGCTGGTAGGCGATGACCGGCTTGCCGGCCTGCTGGGCGCGGCGCGCGAAGGCCGCCACGCGCCGGCGCTGGCGCAGCGTCTCGAGGAACAGCACGATGACCTCGGTGGCCTCGTCGTCGAGCAGTAATTCGCCGATCTCGCCCAGCGTGATGTCGGCCTCGTTGCCCACCGAGATCAGTTTGGAGTAGCCCTCGTCGCGGGCCTCGGCGTGCGACAGCAGCGCCCCGATCAAGCTGCCGCTTTGCGAAATCACGGCCGTGCGGCCCACTTTCAGCTCGGGCAACTCGAGCATGGCGTTGGCACTCAGGGCCAGGCCTGTGGCGCTATTTATGACCCCGATGCTGTTGGGGCCAAGCAGGCGAACGCCCGCGGATCTGGCCACCTCGAGCAAGGTGTCCTGGCGCTGGCGGCCGGCCTCGCCGGCCTCGGCGAAGCCGCCGGCCAGAATCGTGGCGCAGCCGATGCCGGCCTCGGCACAGTCGCGAAGGGCGGCCGAGGCGGCCTCGCCCGGCAGCGTGATGAAGGCCTGATCGGCCGGCCCCGGCAGCGACTTCAAGTCGGCGAAACAAGGCAGGCCGGAGATCTCTTCGGCGCCGGGGTTTACCGGATAGATGGCACCCGAATAGCCATGCTTCCGCATATAACGCAGCGGTCGGGCGCTGGTTTTCGCCGGGTCCGACGAAGCCCCGACCAGGGCCACGCCGCGCGGTGCGAACAGCGCCCGGTAGAGGTCCGGGCCGCTAATCATGCGCTTTGGGAGGGCGTTGCGAAAAGCGCCGTTCGAAGACGCCCTCGGCGATGCGGTTCTTCATCATCTCGCTGGAGCCGCCGGCGATTTGCCAGCCCCGCGATTTGCGAAAGCAGTATTCGACCAGCGATTCCTGGGAATAACCGGTGCCGCCCATGATCTGCATGGCCTCGTTGCAGAGCTCGAAACCGGCCTGGTTGCAGAAGGCCTTGGCGATGCTGGTTTCCTGGACCAAAGGCAGGCCGCGGTCGGCGTTCACGGCGGCCCGATAGAGCAACAGCCGGCCGGCATCGAGCTTGATTTGCATGTCGGCGAATTTCCATTGGATGCCCTGAAACTCACACAGCGGCCGGCCGAACTGTTGGCGGGTCATGGCGTGTTCGCGGGCCCGTTCGAAGGCAAACTGGCCCAGCGCCAGCGAACGCGCGGTGTTGCCGATGCGCTCGGCGTTGAAGCCGGCGATCTGCCGCTTGAAGCCACCCGGCCCCAGCAGCACGGTTTCCGGCGGCACGTAGACTTCGTCGAAATAGAGCGCGCACCAAGTCTCGCCGTTCATGTAGCGTGACGGCTGGCCCAGCTCGAAGCCGTCGGCGCCGCGTTCCAGCAGCACCGAGCCGATACCCTCGAGGCCCTCGGCGAAGCGCAGGTAAACCAGAAAGAGATCGGCATCGGGCGAGTTGCTGGTGAAGACTTTGCCGCCGCTGACGCGAAAGCCCTCGCCGTCGGGCCGCGCCCGGGTGGTGAGGTCGGTGACCGCCGAGCCCGCTTCGGCCTCGGTCATGCCCAGCGCGATAATGGCCTCGCCGGCCAGCAGCTTGGCGAAGTAGCGCTGCTTCTGCCAGGGGCTGGCGTATTCGGCGAAGGTGCGAAAGGGGCCGAAGTTGCCCGACTGCACGACGTCGGCACTGCGGGGACAAACCAGGGCCACCTGTTCGATGGCCAGCACGGCATCCATCAGCGAACCACCCTGGCCGCCGTCGGCCTCGGCAATGGTGATGCCGGTCAAGCCCTGCGCCGCGAACAGCTTGGCGACATCGAAGGGGAAGCCCGGCGCATGCGCACGTTCCAGGGCACCGGCCGCCAGGTGACGCTGGGCCAGCCCACGCACAGAGTCGCGGAACATGCGCTGTTCTTCCGTCAACTCGAAATCCATGCCGCAACTCCTCAAGAACCATTGCCCGGGCCTGGCAGCCGGGCGGCCCGGCTCAATCCTGGCGCACTCTAGCGACCCAGGCGCTGCCGGGCCAATTCGGCTCCCGCCACCAGGGCCCGCAATTTGGCCCGCGCCACGTCCATCGATAGCGGCACCAGGCCGCAGTCGGGCGCCGCCTGGATTTGCTCGGGCGGCAGGTGCTGGGCGGCGGCCAGCAGCTTTTCGGCGATCTGCTCGGGTGCTTCGACGGCGTCCGTGCCATTGTCGATGCAGCCGAACATCACCGTCTTGGAGGGACAGAGCCGCAGCAGTTCGGGATCGAGTTTGGAGGCTTCGAACTCCAGCGAAAGCTGGTCGATTTTGGATTTCTCGAGCTCGGCCAGGATCACCGGGTAGCTGTCGACGATGGGCCTGGGCACACCCGGCATGGGATAGCTGTAGCAGATGTGGACCGCCGTTTTGGCCTGGTCGACCCCTTCCAGGCAACGGTCCAGCACTTCGATCCCCCAGTCCGCCACCTTTTCCGGGTAGCGCGAGAAAACCGGCTCGTCAAACTGGATGACGGCGGCGCCCAGGGCGTCGAGCTCGCGGGCTTCGGCGTTGAGCGCCGCGGCCACGGCCAGGGCGAACTCGCGTTCGTCGCCGTAGTGTTCATCAGCCGTCGAATCGACCACGGTCATGGGGCCAGGGAGCGTGATCTTGGTCGGCCGTTCGGTTTCGGCCAGGATAAATCGCAAGTCGTCGACGACGATGGGCGCGCGGCGTTCTACCGGGCCCGTGCAGCGGCCGACCTCGGCCAGGCGGCGGCGGTTGCGCGTCCATTTCTTGGCCGTGGTCTGGTAGTCGAAACCCTCGAGCCGCCCGGTGACATAGGTGACGTAGGATTTGCGACGCTGTTCGCCGTCGCTGACGATGTCGATGCCGGCCCGGCCCTGGTCGTGCAGCGTGAGCCGCACGGCATCGTCCTGGGCCGCCTCGAGGTCCTCGTCCGACAGCCTCCAGTCGGCGCCCTTGCCATGGACCTGTTTGTTGTCGGCATTGAGGGGCAGTTTTTCCTGCAGCCAGGTGGGCTTGGGCATGGAGCCGACGACGGTGGTGAGGAAAGCTTGCTCGGTCATGGTCTGGGTTCCCGGAGGCAGTTGAGCGCGAGGTGGAAGGCGTCGAAATTCCGGAGCTCGTTGGGTTCGGCAATATGGCAGGGCCGATTGAGCAGCAGCGGTACCGCTTGCTCCGAAAGGCCGCCGTGCGAGCGCAGCGGAACATCTAGGCCCGAGAGGTCGTGGTCGCGCTCACGCGTGCCCAAGACCTTGCCGGCGGCCGAGATCACGACCAGATCGCCCAAGCGGTCCGGCGGCAACTCGAAACGTGCCGCCGCCCTCTCGCGCTCAAGCACCAGATCGATGCCCATAAGCTGCGACAAGAAATCGGCCACCGCCGGCCCGTCGGCGTTTTCGAGGTAGACCACGGCATAGGAGCCCAGGGCGCCATGGTGCACCACGTAGGGATCGGTGATGGGCAGGATCACCCGGCTCCGCCCGGCGCCCAGGCGTTGGTCCAGCTCCTCCGCCAGATAGATGACGTCGGGCCGGCCCCGTTCGTCGTGCTTCGGCTTCATGCCGTGGTCGGCGGTCACGGCGATGACGGCGCCCAGGGCGTCGAGCTCACCCAGGTAATGGTCCAGCATGGCGTAGAAATCGTTGGCCTCGGGGCTGCCGGGGGCGTGCTTGTGCTGAATGTAGTCGGTGGTCGAGAGGTACATCAGCTCGGGCCGGCGTTCTCGCATCAGCGCCACCCCGGCGGCCAGGACGAACTCCGAGAGCTCGGCGCTGTAGACATCGGGCAAGGGCTGGCCGACGAAATCGAGGGTCGCCTGGTCGGCCTTCTCGGCCGAAAAGCAGACGGCATCGGGCCCCGGCTCGAGGCCGTGGGCCAAAAGCCCCCTGAGCTTGTCCTTGGCGGTGACGATGGCCAGCGTCGCCCCCGCGGCTTGCGCCGCGGCGAAGATCGTCGGCGCGCGCAAAAACCGGGGGTCGTTCATCATGACCTCTTCGCCGCTTTCGGGATCGAGGAAATAGTTGCCCGAGATACCGTGCCGGTCGGGCGGCGCGCCCGTGACGATGGAGAGATTGTTGGGATTGGTGAAGCTGGGCATCACGCCCTGGGCCAAGGCCTCGGTGCCGCGTTTCGCCAGGGCCGTGAAGAAGGGCGCGAGATCCGCCGCCACGGCGGCTTCGATGTATCCGGGCTCGCTACCGTCGAGGCAAACCACGACGGTGGGCGCGGCGGGGCGATGGTAAGAGCGGCCGTTGAGTTCGATCCAGGACATGCCGCGCCGCCACCCTTGCGAACCTGCGTTCGAGCGACTGTAGCAACGCGCCCCGTGCCCAGCAATACAGTGGCGGCATTTCCCCTCCGGTCACGTCCTGCTTTGGGACAAGGGGCCGTGGGGATTGGCGCCGCTGCCGAATGGGGCGGCAAGTTTCAGCGGCTACCGCCGCCACCACCACCGTCACCACCGCTGGCACCGGCAAAGCCATCAGAGGCATCATTCTTTTGCGCAAGCGGGTACCAGGTTCAAGGTCCCGGAAAGTCAACGTTTTCTTTGCTTTTGACGCCTCGGGAGACTATGACTATGGGCCCTAATTTCCGCACGCCGGACCGACCTGGATGAGCAGCAAATCAAAGGCGCTCGACGATCTTCGCCGTCGCATCGACGCGATCGACGACGCCGTTCACGACCTCCTGATCGAGCGTAGCGAGTTGGCGACCGAGATCCTCGCCGCCAAGCCGCCAGAGCGCGACCGGGGGAGCGCCATGCATCCGGGCCGCGAGGCCGAGGTGCTGCGCCGGCTTTTGGACCGCCATCGCGGCGTTCTGCCGGCCATCGTGGTGGCCGATCTGTGGCGTGGCTTGATGAGCGCCTTCGTGCGCCTGCAGGGGCCGCTCGAGGTGGCGGTCTGCGCGCCCGAAAAGTCGGTCGGCTACTGGGATCTGGCGCGGGCCCACTTCGGCACCGACGCCGCCATGACGCTGCACCGCTCGCCCACCGTCGTGTTGCGTGCCGTGACCGAGGGCGAGGGCACCGTGGCGGTGCTGCCGCTGCCCCAGGAGGACGATCCCGCGCCCTGGTGGCAGCAACTTGCCGCCGACGCCCCCAAGGCACCCCGCATCATCGCCAAGCTGCCCTTCGTCGAGAACCGCTCGAGCCGCTTCGAGGATCTCGGTGCCTTCGTCGTCGCCCCCCTCGACCGCCAGCAGACGGGCCAGGACCGCAGCCTGCTGGTGTTGGCCACCGAGACCCCGGTCAGCCGTGCCAGGCTAGTCGAACAACTGACCTCGGTCGGGCTCGAAGGCGGTGCCCTGGCCGTCAGCGAACGCGACAGCGACCAGCCCGAGGCACTTTACCTGATCGAGATCGACGATTTCGTGGCCAAGGACGACGCCCGCGTCGCCGACTTCCTGGAAGCCAGCGACGGCAGCATCGACCGCATGGTGTCGCTGGGCGGCTACGCCGTCCCCTACCGCAACGAGGAATAGCCGTGACGCAAAACCAGAGCGGGGGCACCGAGGCAGGTGCCCCAGATCCCGAAGCCGATAGCGATCCCGGGCCGCCGGCGCCGGGCCCGGGCATTCTCGATATCGCGGCTTACGTGCCGGGCTCATCCCAGGTGCCCGGCCTCAACCGCAGCTACAAGCTCTCCTCCAACGAGGCGGCGCTGGGGGCCAGCCCGGCCGCCATCGAGGCCTACCAGGCCCTGGCCGGAGAGCTGCACCGCTATCCCGACGGCGGCGCCGTGGCGCTGCGCCAGGCGCTGGCGGCGCACTTCGGCATCGCGGCCGAGCGCATCGTCTGCGGCGACGGCTCGGACGAGTTGCTGGGGCTTTTGGTGTCGGCCTACGCCGGCCCGGGCGACGAGGTGCTCTACAGCCGGCATGGCTTCGTGGTCTACAAGATCGCCGCTCTGGGCGTCGGGGCGACGCCGCTGACGGCGCCCGAGCAAGACTATACCGCCGACGTCGACGCCCTGCTGGAGATGGTCAACGAACGCACCCGCATTGTTTTTCTTTCCAATCCCAACTGCACCGGCACCTACATCACGGCCGACGAGGTGCGCCGGCTGCACGCCGGCCTGCCGAGCAACGTGCTGTTCGTTGTCGATTCGGCCTATGCCGAGTTCGTCGGCGCCGAGGATTACAGCGCCGGCCTGGAGTTGGTCGGGGCGGCCGAGAATGTGGTCATGACGCGGACCTTCTCCAAGGCCTACGGCCTGGCGGCGCTGAGGCTGGGCTGGTGTTACGGCCCGGCGGCGGTGATCGACGTGCTTAACCGGGTGCGCGGGCCCTTCAACGTCACGGCGCCGGCCCAGGCCGCCGGCATCGCGGCGCTCGGCGATCAGGAATTCCTCGAACGTGCCCGGCGGCACAACGACCAGTGGCGGCCCTGGCTGGAAAACGAGGCCAAGGCGCTGGGCTTTCGCGTCATCCCCAGCGTCGCCAACTTCGTCATGGTGGGCAGCCGTGACGGCGGCGCCGCCGACGACCTCAACCGCCACCTGATCGGCCGCGGCGTGCTGGTGCGCGGCATGGGGGGCTACGGGCTGGGCGATTTCCTGCGCGTCTCGGTGGGCTCGGAGGAAGAAACCCGGGCCGTGCTCGAGGCGCTGGCCAGCTACCCGGCCAGCAACCCGGATTAAGCCGGTGAGCGATCCCGCCTTGCCGGTGCCGCTGTTTGAACGCGTCGCCCTGATCGGCGTCGGCCTGATCGGCTCCTCCTTGGCCCGGCTGATCAAGCGCGATGGCCTGGCCGGCCATGTCGTGGGCTGCGCCAAAAGCCAGGCGTCGCTGGACACGGTAACCGAGCTCGGCATCGTCGACAGCACCAGCGACGATCCGGCCCAAGCCGCGGCCGGCGCCGATCTGGTGGTCATCTGCACGCCCGTAGGCGTTTGCGGCGATATCGCCCGGCAATTGGCGCCCGGCCTGGCAGCCGGTGCCATCGTCAGCGACGTGGGTTCGGTCAAGCAGGCCGTAATCGACGCCGTGGCGCCGCACATGCCCGAAGGCGTGCATTTCGTGCCCGCCCACCCGGTGGCCGGCACCGAACATTCCGGGCCCGAGGCGGGGTTTGCCTCGCTTTTCGAGAATCACTGGTGCATCCTGACGCCGACGCCGGGCTGCGACGAAGCGGCGGTGGACAAGGTCGCCGAATTCTGGCGCCGGGCCGGCTCCAACGTCGAGATCATGGACGCCAAGCACCACGACCTGGTGCTGGCGGTAACCTCGCACCTGCCCCACCTGATCGCCTACAACATCGTCGGCACGGCCGATGACCTGGGCTCGGTCTCGGGCTCCGAGGTGGTCAAGTACGCCGGCGGTGGCTTTCACGACTTCACCCGCATCGCCGCCTCGGACCCGGTCATGTGGCGCGACGTCTTCGTCAACAACAAGGACGCCGTGCTGGAGGTGCTGGGCCGCTTCAACGAGGACCTGGCGGCGCTGCAGCGCGCCATCCGCTGGGGCGAGGGCGAGGTGCTGGAAAAGCTCTTTATTCGTACCCGGCGCATCCGCCGAGAGGTCATCGCCGCCGGCCAGGCCGAGGTGCCCAAGCCCAAGCCCGATGAGAACGGCGGGATTTGAGAAGGAGATCGGAACCATGAAATTCTATGACTGCAGTACCGCCCCCTCGCCGCGCCGCGCCCGCATCTTCATCGCCGAGAAGGGTTTGGACACCGAGACGGTGGAAATCAGCATCCGCGACGGTGAGCAGATGGCGCCCGAGTTCCAGGCCATCAACCCCTATTGCACGCTGCCGGTACTGGTGCTCGACGACGGCACCACGCTTACCAACACGGTGGCCATCTGGCACTACCTCGAGGCGGCGCACCCGGAACCGCCGCTGATGGGCAGCACGCCCCTGGAAAAAGGCCTGATCGCCAACTGGCAGTGGCGCATCGAGACGGACGGCATGGCGGCCATGGGCGAGGCCTTGCGCAACGTCGCCAAGCCCATGGCGGGGCGGGCGCTGACGGGCCCCCACGGCTACCAACAAATCCCCGAACTGGCCGAGCGCGGCAGGCTGCGGGTAGAGCGCTTCCTGGATACCGTCGACGACATGATCGGAACAAAACCCTTCGTCGCCGGCGACAGTTTCTCGGTGGCCGATATCGACCTCTTGGTGGTGGTCGACTTCGCCCGCTGGCTCAAGATGGGCATCCCCGACGGTGCCGCCAACGCCCAGCGCTGGTATGAAGCGGTGAGTGCGCGGCCGAGTGCGGCGCTTTAGCCGCCAATCAGGCCAAATCCGCCTCGTCGACCACGCAGTTCTTCAAGGTTCCGATGCCAGTGATCTCGACCTCGATGGTGTCGCCGGCCTTCATCCAGACCTGTGGGTCGAGGGCCAGGCCGACGCCGCTGGGGGTTCCGGTGCTGATGATGTCGCCGGGGTAGAGGGGCGCCACGGTGGAAAGATAGGCGATCAGTTCCGGCACGTCGAAGATCAGGTCGGCGACGCCGCTTTGCTGCATCACTTCGCCATTGAGGCGCGTCGTCAGGGTGAGCTCAGGCGGTTCGGGCATGGCCTCGCGGGTTACCATCCAGGGGCCGCAGGCGCCCGAGCGCCAGAAGTTCTTGCCGGCGTGGGGGGTCGGCGTGTGGAACTGGAAGTCGCGGATCGAGCCGTCGAGGAAGCAGGTATAGCCGGCCACATGGTCGTAGGCCTTTTCGGCCGGGATGTGGCGCCCGCCGCTGCCTATGACGATGGCGAATTCGCCCTCGAAATCGTATTGCCTGGAGGCTGTCGGGCGCACCAGGTCGGCGCCGTGGCCGACGATGCTGTCGAGGCAACGGGCGAAGATGGAAGGATAGTCCGGCACCTCGTGGCCCACTTCCTCGACGTGCTTGCGGTAGTTGACGCCGATGCACAGCAGCCTGTGGGGGTCGGGGATCGGCGGCAGGAGTTGGACGTCGGCGAGGGCGAAGTCGGCGGCCTCGCCGGCCAGCGCGGGCACTTGGTCGAGGTCCCCGAGGGCTTGGCGCAGCGTCGGCAGGTTCGCTCCCAGCCGCCGCCCGGCATCGACGATGCCGTCGTCTCTGACGATGCCGTAGGAAGCGGTGTCGTCCTTGATGAATGAGGCAAGACGCATTTTGCGGTTCCTTTCGTGTCAGTCGGCAAAGGTTTCGCGGGCCTGGATGGCGTCCTGGAAGCCGGCCGTCAACTGACTCAGGTCGGCGTCGGCGTAGGCCGAGACGTGATTGAGCGCGTTGGCCGTGGCGTTGACCGCCTCCTTGATCATGCAGACGGTGGCGTGGGGCATGCTGGCGGCCGCCTCGGCCAGGGCGAGCGCGCCTTCGGTGCTGGCGCCGGGGTCGCTCAACTCGTCCACCAGGCCCCAGTCGAGGGCCTGTTCGGCGCCCATGCGCTCACAGAGAATAACGATGCGCTTGGCCCGGGCCGGGCCGACCAGGGTGATCAGGCGGGGCAGCGCGCTCCATTGCAGATTGAGGCCGATCTTAACCTCGGGCACATACAAAAATGCGTCACGCGCCAGCACCCGCCAGTCGCAGGCCAGCGCCAGGGCCACGCCGGCACCGACGCTCAACTTTTCCATGGCCGCCACGGTGATCTGGGGCAACTCTTCCCAGGCCTTGCAAAGCTTGACGCCGCGGTAGAAGCGCTGGCGCAGCGCCACGTCGTTGTCGAGCTTCTCCCAGCTCTTGGCGTCGCGCAGATCGGCTCCGGCGGAAAAGCCGTCGGCGGCGCCCGAGAGCACGATGGCCCTGGTCTCGGTGTCGTCCTGGAAGCTCCGCGCCACGTCGGTGAGCTCGAGGATCAGTTCCTGGTTGAAGGCGTTGAGGTTCTGCTTGCGGTCGAAGCGCACGATGGCGACAGTGCCGCGGGATTCGATTTCGACATTGGCATAACTCACGGGGGGGCTCCTTGCTGGTACGGAACGGGGTCGGGCTATGATAGGCGCAGTATCCCTAATCGCCCAGGACGATCAAATCGACGGGCTCGGTCAAGCCTTCGATGGTGCTGCCCGGAAGTTCCGCCTTGGCGGCCGGTGGCCGATACCCTTGGGCCTGGGCCTGGGCATACGAATTCTTGGTCGTCAGCGCCCTCACGCTGGCGGTCTTGTTGTGTTTCTCGAGCTTGGCCGCCAGGTTCACCGGCTCGCCGATGACGGTGTACTCCAGCCGGCGCTCGTCGCCGACGGCGCCGAAGATCACCGGCCCCACGGCCAGGGCGGCGTTGATGCCCAAGGGCGGGTGGCCCAACGCGGCGCGCTCGGCCTGCCAGTCGGCGGCCACCGCCAGCAGCTCGTCGACCGCCCGCACGGCGTCGGCGGCGTAAGCGTCGGTGCGCGGCGCGGCCCCGAAAGTGGCCATGATGCCGTCGCCCAGGAACTTGTCGATGCTTCCCTGGTGGCGCCGGATGACCGGTGCCAAGCGGCGCTGGTATTCGGCCAGCAGCGCCATCACGTCGTCCGCCGCGGCGGCGGCGGCGGAGAACGCCGTGAAGCCGCGGATGTCGATCATCAAGACGGCGATCTCGAGCTCGCTGCCGTGGCCCGGCTCGATGCGTTCCTCGGCCTCGGTGATCTGGCGCGCCACGTCGGGGGCGAAAAAGCGCGACAAGTCCGCGGCCGCCGCCTGTTGGCTGGCGGCCCGGGCCAACAACCGGTTGGCACGCTCGATGGCCAGCGCCAGGATCAGTGTCACGGCGGCGATCGAGATCACCTTGTCGAACTCGGCGCCCACCAGCACGCTATTCGAGGTCAGGTAATGGACGTAATCCCGCGTCACCTCGCTGCCGCTCCCTAGCACCGCCAGCACCAGCCCGAGCCAGCCCACTGCCCCGGCGGCACCGGCCAGCAGCACCAGGCCGGGCTCGAAACGCAGCGCCCGGAGCGCTATGAAAATGAAAACGTAAAGCAGCGTCGGCGCCTTGAGGAAGATCGCCGCCGGCTGCATGTACTGGATGTGGAAGCTCCAGATCAGGCCCATCAGCAAGGCCATGTCGATGATTACCGAGAGCGCCAGGAACCAGCCCGGCAGGGTACGGCGATAAGCCAACGCCAAGCGCAGCAGCGTGAATCCCAGATAGAGGCCCAGCGCCCAGGGTACCGGCACGAACTCGGCGTCGGGCTCGAAGGTCTTGGGCGCCAGGGCATAGAGCGTGCCGAAGGCGGCCACGACGCCGAGCTGTACCCAGCCGATCAGGATCTCGCTCTGGCCGCGGGCCGCCGCGATGGCCTGGAGCACGCGTTCGGGAGGCTGGCCGGCAAGCTGGGGGCCGAACAGAAAATGGCTGAGCCGGCCGGTCATGAGGGGGCGCCCCGGAGCCGCAGCCAGAGGCTGCTCTCAAAGGCGCCTGGCACCAGCTCCAGGCCGCTAATCGCCGGCCGTTCGGCGGCGGCCAAGTGGCCCAGCGCAAAATGACTGGCGAACAGCACCTCATGGGCCGCCATCAGCGGCGCCACGGCGTTTTGTTCGTTATAGCCCCGCCAGGCCCAGTCGGCGGGATAGTCGTCGGGCAAAAAGACGTCATGGAAATGAAGCACGACGCCAGCCGGCAGCAGCGGCAGGATGCGGCCCAGCAGCGCATCGACGTCGCTGCCCGGCATCAGAATGTGGCTCGAATCGACGACCAGGAAATCGCCGGGCTCGAGCGCCTCGAAGGGCGCCAGACCGGCGTCTTGCAAGGTGGAGCGCAAAAGCTCGATTTCCAGTCCCCGCAGCACCGCCCGCGGCGCCGGGTCGATGGCGAGGTGCCGCGTCGCCAGGCCCTGGTCGGCGATGGCCCGGGCCAGGAAGCGGCTGGAATGGCCCGAGCCCACCTCGACGATGCGCCCGGGCCGCAGCTGGCGCACCAGGGCGTAGGCGGCGGCGGCGTCGAGGCGGGGGAACCAGTCCTGGTCCCAACGTGGTGCCGGCGGCGGCTGGCCGCCGATGGCCGCGAGATCGGCAGCATAGCCGTTGATCCAGTCGAGTACCTGGGTCATGGCCGGGCTGCACCGGGCCAGCCTCGCCGCCATGGCGGCGTAGGGCGGCAGCCGGCCGGGCGCGGGCAATTGGTCGGCATAGCGATAGGGAATGAAAAAGCCCTGGCGCCGGATGCCCAGCAGGGTGGCCAGCCCGAGCGCCAGGCGGCGCCCCCTCATGGCCGGCTCAAATCTCGAGCACCAGCCCCTCGCGGGCGACTACCGAGCCCGGGGCCAGGCGCTCGAGTTCTTCGCCGATGGCATCGAGGAAGTCGTCGTCGTGGTTGGGTTCGTGGTGAAACAGCACGTACTTTTTTACCTCCGCGGCCTGGCACAGCCTGAGCCCCTCCTGCCAGGTCGAGTGGCCGAAGGAGATGAACTTGGGGAATTCGTCGTCGGTGTACATGCCGTCGTAGGCGACGACGTCGGCGTCCTTGATGAATTCCAGGATGTTCTCGTCGGTTTCGCCCTGCACGTGCTCGGTGTCGGTGACGTAACAGAATGAGCGCCCGGCGAACTCGACGCGGTAGCCGGTGGCCCGGTTGGGATGGTTGAGCGGCAAGGTCTTCAAGGTGATGCCGGGCCTGGGTTCCATGGTCTCACCGGCCTTGAAGTCGCAAAACTCGACATTGGCGGCGAAGATCTCCGGCGGCACCGGAAACAGCGGCGCGATCATCATGTCCGAGATCACCTGCTGGATGGTGTGCTCGGGCACCAAGTGGCCGGCCCAGACCTTGAAATGGTTGGCCGGGTTGAAGAAGGGGCCGAAGAAGGGCAGGCCGCAGACGTGGTCGAAGTGGGTGTGGGTGAGGAAGACGTCGGCCTCGATGGGCTTGGACTGGTCCAGCCCCTGGCCGAGATAGCGCATGCCGGTGCCGGCATCGAGCAGCAATACCTGATCGCCACACCAAACCTCGAGCGACGAGGTATTGCCGCCGTAGCGCGTTATCGAGGGATCGAAACACGCCACGCTTCCTCGAACGCCCCAGAAGCGCACGGAAAATTCCTGCGATGAGGTCAAAAGGCCCCCCTTGTGCGAGGTCTGCGAGACCGACCGGTTTGCATTCTGCCCCAGAGATATAGGCCGTGAAAGGCCTAAGTCCGCCGCTCAGGGCACCAGGCGGTAGCCGCCGGGTTCGGTTACCAGCAGCACGGCCTCGGAAGGATTGCGCTCGATCTTCTGGCGCAGGCGATAAATATGGGTCTCCAGGGTGTGGGTGGTGACGCCGGCGTTGTAGCCCCAGACCTCGGCCAGCAGGGTATCGCGGGCCACCACCTTGGGGCCGGTGCGGTAGAGGTACTTGAGGATGGCGGTTTCCTTCTCGGTCAGCCGTACCTTGCCCCGGCCTCCAGCACCGTCATTGTCGACGTCGACGTCGACGAGCAGCTTGGCGGCCGGCCGGAAGGAATAGGGGCCGATGGTGAAGACGGCGTCCTCGGACTGCTCGTGCTGGCGCAACTGGGCCCGCATGCGGGCCACCAGGACGCCCAGCCGGAAAGGCTTGGTGATGTAATCGTTGGCCCCCGATTCCAGCCCCAGGATGGTATCGGCGTCGGAATCGGATCCCGTCAGCATGATGATCGGGGCCCGCACGCCGCCCCGCCGCATCATGCGGCAGACCTCGCGGCCGTCGAGGTCGGGCAGGCCGACGTCGAGCAGGATCAGGTCGTAGTGCTCGCTCTTGGCCAACTCCAGCCCCTCGCCGCCGGTGGCCGCCTGGGCGCAAACGAATTCCTCGTGCAGATCCAACTGCTCGGCCAGCGACTGGCGCAGGGCCTCGTCGTCGTCAACCAGCAAAACGTTCTTGGCCGCTGTCATCGCGCCCTTCCGAGACTTGGCTTCGTGCCCCCTCGTAACCCGATACTGCTACAAATTTCAAGCACTTACAACTGACGCGCCGGGGCGATCTGAGCTCATCCGGTGAGGCCCATCTGGCGGCAAGCCGCGGCACATAACGTGCCGTCGTTGTCGGCCAGCAGGTTCATGATGGTGAAATGGTTGTGGCCCGGCGGCACCAATTCCTCCAGCGTGGCGCCGGCCTGGCGCCAGCGCTCGGCGAAGCTCGATGATTGGCGCAGGAACTCGTCCGTCTCGCCGCCGCCCACGGCGACGATGCACGCGCCGCTGCCCGGCGCCATGTCGAGGGGGCTGAGGCGGGCGGCCGCGGCGGCGTCCATGCCCAGCACCTCGTTGAGATAGCAAAGCCGGATGGCTTCGAGATCGTAAAGACCGCTGATGGCCAGGCCACCCTTGACGGTGTCAGCCGGTAGACCATCGAAGGCGGGCCAGTCGGTGGCCAGCAGCATCGCCGTCAGGTGGCCGCCGGCGGAATGACCCGAGACGTAAAGGCGTTCTTCATCGCCGCCGAAGTCGCCGGCGTGGCGCCGGGTCCAGGCTACGGCGGCCCGGTTCTGGCGCACGATCTCGTCCATCCCGACCGTGGGCGCCAGGGCATAGTTGACCACCACGACGATGGCCCCGGCGGCCACCAGGCCGTCGGCCACGAAGGAAAAGTCGTGCTTGTCGCGGGACTGCCAGTAACCGCCGTGGATGAAGACGTGAAGCGGTGCATCTGAGGCGCCGGCCGGCACGAATACGTCCAGTGTTTCCGCCATCGAGGAGCCATAAGCCAGGTCGAGACGGGCATCCAGGCGCCCTCGCGTGGCGGCGTTGCGTTCGGCCCAGGCGTCTAAATGGTCCTGAAAGTCGGGATTTTGCAGGCGCATGTTATATTGGGCGTCGAGCCCGGCTTGATCGTAATCGCGATAGAGCATGTTTCGTCCCCTTGACTGGAGCGGATTGTGTCTCCTGGCGAGTACCCGGGCAAGGGGCGCTCTTTTTCTTGCGGCCAGACGCCAGAGAGCGTTTATTGAGCGCCGAAAAGGACACAGGACGAAGCATGCCAAGGACAGCCAGCGATGACCCGCAAGCGGGCCGCGGCCGGCGCGGCCGCCGTGCGGTCGAGCGCGCCGTCGGTGAACTCAGGCGCGGACTGGCCGTGGTGGTCGGCGGCGACCAGCCTTACGTGGTGCTGGCGGCTGAACAGGCCAGCGAAGAGGGCCTGGCCGAACTGACCCGGCTGGGCGAGGTGCAACTGGCGTTGACCGCCGAACGGGCCCAGGTGCTGAAAATCAGGCCGCAGGTGGCGCCGGTGGTGCTGGTCGAGTACGAGCCGCGCTTCGATGCCGCCCTGGTCAGCGCCCTGGCCGATCCCGCCGCCGATCTCGACCACCCCTTGCGCGGCCCCTTCAAGGTGATCCGCCGGACCCCGGCGACGGCGCTGGCGGCGATCGCGCTGATCAAGCTGGCGAGACTGCTGCCGGCGGCGCTGCTGGTGCCGCTCGACAAGGTCGACCCGGCCTGGCTGGTGCAGCACGATCTGCTGGCGGTGGCGGCCGGAGAGATCGAGGCCTACGAGGCGGGCACGGCCCGGGCGCTGCGCCAGGTGAGCTCGGCCCGGGTGCCGTTGGCAGCGGCCGAGGACTGCCGCGTGGTGGCCTTCCGGCCGCCCGACGGCGGCGCCGAGCACCTGGCCATCGTGGTCGGCGAGCCGCCGCGCGACCAGCCGGTGCTGGTCAGGCTGCATTCCGAATGCTTTACCGGCGATCTGCTGGAATCGCTGCGCTGCGATTGTGGCCAGCAGTTGCGCGGTGCCCTCGAGGCCTTGGCCAAGGAGGGCGGTGTTCTGCTCTACCTGCCGCAGGAAGGCCGCGGCATCGGGCTGGTCAACAAGCTGCGCGCCTACCGCCTGCAGGATCAGGGTTATGATACCGTCGAGGCGAACCTGAGGCTCGGTTTCGAGGCCGACGAGCGGCTCTTTTTGGCGGCTGCCGAAATGCTGCGCGGGCTGGGGTACGAACGCGTGCGCCTGCTCACCAACAACCCGCAAAAGGTCTTGGGCCTGGAGAATTTCGGCATCGAAGTCAGCGAACGCGTGTCCCACGCCTTTCCCGCCAACGCCCACAACGAACGCTACCTGGCCACCAAACGCCAGCGTTCGGGGCATCTGCTGTAAAGGCCGAAAAAGCGGCCCGCCACCGGCTTTGCCGGGTGGGGCGGAAGAACTTGCCGGAAAGGGACTTTCTGCCCTCCTGAAGCAATCTTAATCCATTGATATTACACAAAAATTCTTGGCGCGGGGATTGCGCACCAAAACCCGAGGAGCGCCATGACCGTCGACCCCGCCAGCACCAGCTACGTCTTTCCGGCCGAGACCGATGTCTTCGCCCACGCCGCCAACAACGCCCCCGATGCCTTCGCCAGTCTCGACGACACCCCGGACGGTGCCGAAACGGGCCTCTGGGGCGAGGACGGCTTCACCTTTGGCGACCTGGTCGATCTGGTCAATCCGCTGCAGCACGTGCCCATCCTGTCCTCGCTCTACCGTGCCGTCACCGGCGACGACATCGCCCCGGCCTCGCGTATGCTGGGCGGCGGTCTCTATGGCGGGCCGCTCGGCCTGGTCGCGGCCCTGATCAACACGGCGGTCGACGAGACCACCGGCAGCGACCTGGGCGGCCATCTGATCGCGCTGCTCGACAGCGACAGCAGCGCCACCACGGCCCTGGCCCGGGCCATCAACAACGGCGATGCCACCAGCCCGACGACCGTGGCCGGCGCTTGGCCCGATGCCGATCCGGCCCAGCCGCCGACCGCCACGGGCGGTTCCACCGCCGTCGCAGTGGCTGCCAAGACACCCCCGCCAGCGCCTGCTCAGGCTGCTGCCGCGCCCGCTCCGGCAGCCGCTCTGGCCTCCGTCTATTCCGAGGACGACCTGGCCAAGGCGGCCCGCCTGGCCAAGCTGACCGGCGACGACCCGCGGATTATTGCCGAGCGCCTGGCCCACCTGCGCCGCGCCCAAAGCGCCCCCGGCGGCCCCGGCAGCGCCAAGCAGTCCGGCCAGGCCGTCGCCGCCCTGGCCGGCGGCGCACCATCGGCTGCCAGCTACGTCAACGACGACCTGGCCAAGGCGGCCCGCCTGGCCAAGCTGACCGGCGAGGACCCGCGTGTCATCGCCGAGCGCCTGGCGCGGTTGCGCCGCTCCCAGGCCTTGAATGGTGCTCCGGCCGGGGCCACGGCCGGGGCCGAAAGCATCACCACCTCGGCCCTGCCGCCCCCAGGCCGGGCGCCGAGTTTCGTCTCCTACCTGCCCAACCTGCGCCAGCCGGCCGCGCCCGTGGCGGCGCCACCGGCTGCCCTTCCGGCCGCCCCTGTGGCCGCCCCTGTGGCCGCCGCCGGTCCCGGGCCGCGCCTCCATGAAGGCCACGAGGCCTACCGCAGCAACCAGCGTCTGCGCGGCCTTTTTGCCGCCCCCCAGGCGGGCGGCGCGTAGCAACAGCCCACACCAGGCGCTAAACTCCGTCGATGATCCTGGTTCGAGACGAGGTGCTGGAGTGCGCCGGCCGGCGCTATCGCTGTGCGCTGGGACGCGGCGGCATAGCCACGAAAAAGCGTGAGGGCGACGGCATCACGCCGGCCGGCACCTGGCCGCTGCGCCGGCTGCTCTACCGGCCCGACCGCCTGGCCGCTCCGGCCGGCGGCCTGGCAGCCGTCCCGCTCAGCCCCCAAGACGGCTGGTGCGACGCTGCCGACGATGGGGCCTACAATTGCCAGGTGAGGCTGCCCTACGCGGCAAGCTGCGAGGAACTCTGGCGCGAAGACGGGCTTTACGATGTCATCGTGGTGCTGGGTTTCAACGACGATCCCGTGGTGCCGGGCCTGGGCAGCGCCATCTTCCTGCATGTCGCCCGCCCCGATTGGGGCCCCACCGAGGGCTGCGTCGCCCTGGCGTCGGCTGACTTGTTGGCGGTGTTGACGCATTGCGGCCCGCGGACGGTGATGACGGTCGAGCCCGGCCAACCCCAAAGCACAGCAGTGAAGCCCTAAATTGAGACAGCACGAAAAGGCGCTGGCGGCGCTGCTGCTGGGGCTGCTGGCACTGCCGGCGGCGGGCGCTGAATTGCAGCTCAAGCAGGAGAGCGCGCCGCTGCCTTTTGCCGTCGCCGGCCTGGAAAGCGATCTTGACGGGCTGGCGCTGATCGGCAGGGCTGGCGACGGGGGCGCCGGCTGGGCCCGGCTGCGTCTCGACCAGGGAAAAATCTCCTTCGAAAGCCAGGACCAGCCCCGCGCCCCAGCGCCCGGGCGCCCCGGCATGCTGCCCCAGGGCAGCGTCTGCCAGGGCCCGGGCCGCATC
>Ga0187827_10000738_pt1 | contig 50209 bp, 47 predicted proteins | sample ETNtaG_39_FD_167969 | JGI IMG/M metagenome (GOLD analysis project Ga0187827, IMG submission 167969) | Marine microbial and viral communities from oxygen minimum zone, Eastern Pacific Ocean - ETNP2014_SV_150_PacBio MetaG (Illumina Assembly) | ecosystem: Environmental > Aquatic > Marine > Hypoxic...
CTAATTTGAATGACTATTCAGCAATCATTATTCTTGGAGGACCTATGAATGTTTATGAAGAAAGAAAGTATCCATTCCTCAAAAAAGAGAATTCTTCAATTAAAGAAGCCTTAAAGATAAACAAACCTATGCTAGGCATATGTCTTGGTGCTCAAATCATAGCTAGAGCAGCAGGAGCTAAGGTTTACCCTGCAAAACGTAAAGAGATAGGATGGTTTACAATAGACCTAACGATAGAGGGGAGGGAAGACAATGTTTTCAAAGGCTTGGAAAGACAATTCAATGTATTTCAGTGGCATGGAGACACATTCGATATACCTACTGAAAGCAGTAAATTGGCCACATCGAATCTAATTCCAAATCAAGCGTTCTCAATTGGAAAGACAACTTATGCTCTTCAATTCCATCTAGAAGTTACAAATCAGATGATTTCAGAGTGGGTAAATCGCTACGCAGATGAATTAGCGTCGCTTAAGGAAGAAGTGGATACATATAAAATGATGAAATGCTCAGAACATTATATGCAACCTCTTAACAAACATGCTTCTCTTCTCTTCTCAAACTTTCTTCGCCTTCTTAGGTAGTACTTTATTTTTGCGTGTTTTCCCTTTCTTTCTTGTTATCGTGGATAGATATTCCAATTGATTAATTAGTGACTGAGCTATGATGACTGTAGAAGACAAGAAAATAGCCACTCCAACTAAAACCAATGATGTTGTGAATAACCTAGCCATATCAGAAGCAGGCACAATATCTCCAAATCCCACTGTAGTTATGATGGTTATAGTGTAATAAAATGCTTTGATATAATTATCGATAGGCGGAGTGAATTCACTTCCATAGAAAAGTGAACCTACTGTTCCATAAAGGATAATAAATAAAATTGTCCAAGTTAAAGCAACATATTTTATATCTAGAAAGAAAGGCAAATGTTCCATATATTTTTTACCACCGGAGTATACAAGCACAAAGATAATGATTGAAAAGCCCATACCGAATAAGTTAACTTGTAAACCGTTCAGTATTATAGATACCAATAATAGAATCAATGTTGCTTGCCAAGCAAACCTATCTTTTCGATACAAACCGTACCCGATAAGCGTCATGATCCAGCCAACCACAAGTTGAGAAAACACCAAAAACTGAATAATATTTTGAGTAAGTACCCCAAGAACCAAATCTCTAGTGGGTAAAATAAGAATTGAAACAATAATATTAGATGCACCAAGCAATATTACAAGTATCGCAACTAGAGTAGGATTTACGTTTTCAATTGCGTGTTTTAAACCAAGAATCAACGCGTAAATATCACCAATACTTTCTGTTTCTTTTGAGTGGGTTATATATTCGCCCTTAATTGGCCATATTTGGCCATAGATACAATAAAATAAAAAAAGAAAGGGGGCGCGTATGTTTTTATAACATTCCGCGCTGTTTCATCGTAAGTACGGCTGCTCCAATTATGGCAATTACCGCTACTGCAATTGCTACATATGTTACTGTCCCAGAGAAACCTACTGTCTCAGTAGAAGTAACTTGCGTCGTCACCATAGACGTTTGCGTAACTGCTTGAGCAGTTACGGTGTTAGTGACTAACGATGTTGCTGTAGTAGTGGTTACTGCTGTTGTAACTTTCGTAACTGCTTGAGCAGTTACGGTGTTAGTGACTGTATTTGTTGTTGATCTTGTTATAGTAGTACTTGATGTTGTGGTTAAGGTTGAAGTTGAAGTCTTTGTCGTAGTTCGAGTGGAAGTTGTGGTTGCTGTTGTGCTTGATGTTACCGTATTAGTTGTAACTGAAGTTATTGTAACAGTTGTAGTGCTAGTTGTGGCTGTAGTTGTTGTAGTGGGTACAGTAGCTGCTATTTCTGCAAAATCTACTGTTATTTCGGTGGTAGCATCGTTACCTGCATCTGTCGCTGAAATTTTGTATGTTCCATACGGCATAGTTGCAGATACGGCTGCAGGCCAAACCATTACAGTGACGCTGTATGCGCCAGTGCTATCAGTTGTGCCTTGTGCGAAACCTATTCGGCTATCGGATGGATTGTATACTTGAATTGCAACAGCTGATGAAGGAGTTGCTGTACCTGAAACGACAAGAGTGTCGCCAAGGTTATACTCATCCTTATCAGCAGTTAACGTCAAAGCAGCTGAGGCTAACGGAACAATTACTATTGTTAACGCTAACAGCGATAGAAGATATACTCCTGTTCTGCTTATCTTGAGGTTATTAGTGATTGCCATTATTTTAGTCACCTTATACGGCGGTTACGGTCAATGTTGATACTGGTGATAATGCTACTGCGTTTGTTAGGCTTTCCCAAACGAATATTTCAATTGTGTATTCGCCTGCGCTACCTGGTGTCCAGCTTAAACCTGGTGTAAGACAGTCACCCGAGTCGAGTGATTGGCCTTGTATCCAGTTGATACTGATTATAACACCGTTTCCATCTTTGATTTGTACAATGTATGTGAATGTATGAGTTACAGTATCATCGTTGCATACTTCTGTCTGTATTACAGATACTGTACCTGCTGCTGGTGTAGCTGCGACGCCATTTGCGTCAACGGTTGCAGGTGTACCAGATGGTACTCTTTCAAGTGGGGGCAATGTAACTCCTACAATACCAGTGGTTAAAACATTTGATACTTTTCCTGTGTCATTTGATCTATCTTTGTAGCTGACTGTTATTGTGTCTCCGACTGCTCCTCGAACCTCATTAGCAGTAGCAGGGATTCCTGCAACTATCTTAACTTTAGCCTCGAAGATTCCGGAATTATCAATTGTTTCTGGCAATGTTACATTTTGTCCCAGTGTCCAAGTATCAGTAGTGACAATTACATTGACACTTTCAATGACATTTTGATCCTTGTTTTGATCGGTGTCAGTGACTGTTATTGTGAGGAATTCACCTACTAGGACATTAGCTGGTGATGCAACAACTGTACCAGTTAGAGAATCAATAGTTACTGATACTTCTCGAACCACTCCTGCTGTTCCTGCTGCGTCTACTACATCAACGAAGTATACTGTTATGGTATCTTCCAATGCTGTCTTTATACCTGCACCGCTAGCACAAGTGCCTGCTGATGTTGGTGAAAGCAGTATAGTAAACTCGAATACTCCATCTGAATATTTCTTTGGGTCATTAAGTTCTGTTGTTCTGCATTCTTCTTTTGACGTTTTTACGAGATCAAGTTCTACTGATCCTTTTGCTTCCAATATTAAGTCAGCGTCGGTTATATTCACTTTGACTGTTGAATATGGTCCATATGAAGTTGCATCAAGTGTGATTGTTGCATCATTTGAAGCAATTGTAGATGTACCAGTTAAAGTCGCGGTTGTAAATGCTGTTGCATAATAACTGTTAGCTGTTGCTAAATCTTTGTAAGTTGCTTTAATTACATCTCCAGCCTTATATGATGGAGATTCAATTGGGCTTTGGGCACCTGCTCTCTTTGAACCATTAAAGATACCGGTGTTTACACCAGTTTCTGTTAATGTAAGAGTGCTAGTTTCTTGGTTTGTTGTCTCATTTTTAACTGTGATTACAACAGTGTCTTTAGCTGCCGTGTTATCGTTGAGATCTTCATCAGTATATGTGAACACAACAGTTCCATTCAAACTTACGCCTGATGGAGATACAGCAAGAACTCCTGTGTGTGGAGTAACTGTACCTATTGCATCGACATGGCTTCCGGTTGCAAGTGGTTCACTGTATGATACATTGAATGTTCCTCCAATCATGAGAGCACCTGTTACGCCAACATCTTCATCACTATCTTCAACTAGATGCCAAGTTCTTCCATCACCTGGAGCAACGGACACATTACCTGTTGCGCTAGCTAGGGTAAAAGTCCAAGTTGCTGTAAATATAGATGTATCCTGTCCTGTTTCTGTAAGAATAACGTCCACTTTTGTTGTTGAACCATTAAACTTTACAGCTTCGTTCGTTGCGTTCTTGGGATAAATCGAAACAGTTGCAGTATCTGCTGCGGCTGCATTTGTGTTTTCATCCGCATCAGTTAAAGTTACCTTAACAGTGATCGCAACTGCTGGCAACGTTGGAAGTGCGGTTCGATCTAGTTCAAGAGTTCCTGTGGTTCCACCAATTGATGCAGTTCCAGAAACATAGTCCTCTTCGAATGAGTCATAGTATGTTGCATTAAGTGTCCAACCTGAAGTTCGTTCACCACTCAGTTCTGTTTCAATGTCAATTCTAAGTTCGAATATACCAGTGTTTTTAGCGGTCTCAATAAATTCGACGTCATCTGAAATTGTAAGGTTTCCAATATCCTCTCCGGACTTTGTTTCAGTGAAGTTCAGCTTTCCTACAGTTGTTCCGCTACTATGGATAAGCAATCCACGGGTGGATGCATTTGTTACGGTTAACAATTCAAGTGCATCTGGGTCATCGTTAGCGTCAGGTTCTGTAAGAGTAATTACTGCTGCGATACCGTTACTATTTGGAAGATAAGATGTCTCATCAAAAGCTATTGTAGCCTCCGTTACACTAAGGCTTACTGATGCTGTAGAGAAATGATTTGATATAATCACCTCTGGGTCTGTATACTTTAGAGCGAGATCAAGATCGTCTCCTGCTGATACATTGTAAGCTACTGCCTTAGAATTATTAGTGCTAAGTACTAGAGCAGTAACGTTACCGATTGATACACTGATATTGCCTTCGAATATACCTGAATTCACTGCTGTCTCCTTTAATGTGAGATCACTCACATTATAGAGTCCAGTTCCAACTGTGGCATTCACTTGTACCACGTAAAGTGGATCATCTGCAGTCAAAGTTTCTCTTGCTTTTGAATCGAGGTTTCTGTCAGCATCGGTCAATGTTACAGTTAATTCATCTGTATAAGTAAGTGTTCCGGATGTACTAAGTACACCGTCACTTGCTCTTATATTTACAGTTATATCTGCTGTATCGTCAGAATCGTCATCATCGGTTATAGTGATGTAAACAGTTTGACCATGAGTTGGTTCAGTTGATATGTCTGTCGTGTTAAATTGCCCTTCAAAGATACCGGTGTTTACACCAGTCTCAGTCATATTTATGTCGGCAGGGGCATCTTGTGATGTTGCGCCTACTTTAGTTGCAATAGTGTATGTCTTAGATTCTCTAAGTGTAGGATCTAAGTTCGTTGTTGGATCGGTCATAGTGACGAAAACTTTTGCACTCGGAGGTGCTTCAGTTCTATCAGTTGTCTCATCACTAAAGTCAGTTTCTCCAAGAGCGAGTGTTACTGTTTCACTACGTTCACCATATGTGATTGTAACTTCATCTGTGCCCACGTTGCTTACATGGAATGGAATAGTTTCAACTAAATCATCAGTTCCATCAGCTATTGTTCCCAGGGTGTTACTTACTGAACTATTTACTATTGAAGGTGCATTATCTAATGTTGAAGTCTCACTAAGAGTTGAAGTACTATTTGCAATAAATAGTATCCAATCACCAAGTGGGGTTAGAAGAAAATTATCTGCTAGAGCCTGTTGACTACTTTCTCCCCAACTCAATGTTATAGTAGGGGCAGATGTCAACGAAGAATCGGTGACAGTTATCTGTATAGCGTTATCAGAGCCTAATTGTGTCTGCGATACACTCAAGTAGGTATTTGCAGCAGCTGCAGGCATCACCACAATAGGGATCAAACCTACAAACATGCTTGTTATGAGTACACTCGCAAGTGCAAGGGATGTCGTTTTCGTTATAATGTTATGTCGTACTTTATTATTTAATTTAAGAGAATTCATATTACGTTCTCGCCAATGAATCTTCAATAATCCTATTTAATGTTTATGGACAAATTGTCCATATTTCAAGGTGAATACCTCTAAACTAACTTGTTTCGCCAAAAACGGCTTAATAACGGCTTAAAGTTATTTAAACGTATTTAAGTGTTATGCTAACAAATTTTAATGAAATCTTCCAGCAACAAGACAAATAAAAGCAGGTAATAATAAAAGTATCAATATGCCACAAGATCTTAAAGAAGAAATCATCAAGATAAACAGAATCTATGATGGGCGAATTATCAATCTGCAGAAAAGAACCATCAAACTTCAATCTGGCAAAATAGCTCATAGAGAAATAATAAAGCACCCCGGTTCAGTAGCCATAATCCCTATCCTCGATAATAATACCATAATTCTAATAGAACAATACAGGAGTGCATTAGAAAAGGTGATACTAGAAATACCTGCAGGAACATTAGACCATAGTGAAAAACCAGAGGACTGTGCAAGAAGAGAACTTCTGGAGGAAACAGGGTACCAAGCAAGAAACTTTAGAAAACTTCTTGCAAGCTATACAACACCGGGCTACAGCGATGAAGAAATGCATTTCTATCTAGCCACAGAGCTTACATATAAAGGAGCAAGACCAGAAGAAGATGAAAATATTAGAACAAGAATGATAAAGTTAGACGAAATAAACCGGATGATAAAGAATGGAGAAATAAATGATATGAAGACAATATGTGGTATTTCCAGAATGAAATCTAATGCGTAAGATTATACGAACGGGTTTTCCCACTTTAGAATGACATCAGTAACCTCAGGTCTAATCATTTCAGGAGGAGGCCTTTCACCTTTTATCAGTATATCCCGAAGCTTTGTACCGCTAAACTCTACCCTTACCTCTGGATCTGGGCACTCCAAATTCTGTGTAGGAGCATGTGGACAAGTCTTATCATTAGCTGAACTTCCACATGTTCTACAATAAAAAAATGATGGGAAAAAGAGAGGAGAGATTCCTAAATCTGGGAACTTTTCAAAAATTTCTTGAGCTGCATACGGAGGATAAAAATTACCTACTCCCGCATGGTCACGCCCTAAAATAAAGTGAGTGCAACCAAAATTTTTCCTTATTATTGCGTGAAAAATGGCCTCCCTAGGTCCTGCATATCTCATCTCAGTTTGAAGAATTGCCAGCATTGCGCGTTCCTTAAGATAATAATTATCGATTAGCACACGGTATGTTTCCAAAATAACATCATCCTTAAAATCACCTGATTTTTTTCGCCCAATTACTGGATTAATAAAAAGTCCATCCACAAAGGTGAGAGCAGTTTTTTGAACATATTCATGCCCTACATGCGGAACATTCCTCGTCTGAAACCCTACAATAGTCTTCCACCCACGGTCCTCAAAAGATTTCCTAGTTTCAGCTGGAGACAAATGATATTTAGGATAAGAAGACTCAGACGAATCAACTAAATTGATTTTTCCACCCAACAAAATATCCTCAAGTTTAAAGGCTCCAGCAACTCCAGGATGGCGAGTATCAACAGTTCCATATACTTTTTCAGCTAACTCTTTTTTATTGAATTTATACTTGTCTTCAACCTCCATTGAAGCAATAAAATGGCCATCAGAGCTTAATCTCACAGTATCTCCAATTGATATCTTATTGGCTTCTTCATTGTTAATATCAAGAATAATAGGTATGGTCCATGCCAAGTCATTACTCAACCGTTTAGAATTCACCACATTATCAAGATCATTTTGAACTAGAAATCCTTCAAGCGGACTATAGACACCAGTTGCGATATTTTCAATCTCTTTTTCTCGCTGTTGATTTACCTCTATTTCGAACAACTCGGTTTTTTCATCCAACACTTTCTCTTTTGCACCACCCTTCAGGACTCTATTGACCAGTTGTCCACCATGCGGATTAATCATTCAAAACTGCATCTCCTCCGCGTTCAAATATCGCGTGATTCAGCAAGCACACAACAATCATACCCATCTGCATCTTGTCGCAAGTATATAACCATAGTTATAATCATAAACAATTAGGTAAAATCTTTATGTGTAGAACACATCTACCATAGATGTGATAAAAGTTGCCTACTTCATTTGTTCTTGTTACTAGTGATCCTGAGGTAGAGGAGGAACTCATGGAAGAACTAATAAAAGTTGAGGGAGTTAAAGAAGTTCACTCAGTCTATGGAATATATGACTTTATTGTGAAAGTTGAAGCAGAATCGTTGGAGGAATTGAAAAACACAATAACCTGGAAAGTTAGGAGATTAAGCAAAGTTAAAGCAAGCGTGACAATGGTTGTAGCTCAGTCCAGAACATCCTAAGAAAAATACATCAGCATCATTTTTTCACATTAGTTTATGACACATGACAATACTCCAAAATGAATAGCTGTACCATCAAACATATCTTCAATTCCTGCTCTTTCAAGGATGGTACTATCTAATCTATTCGATTATAGCTTCAATCAGAGCATCTCATTTCTCCCACAATTCGTCTTAGACTCTACCAATAAACGACCCAATTAGTGACATAAACCACAATAAGATCTTCTTGTAATACTGTAGACCGTGATATTTCTTCTCAGAAAAGAAATCAAAGTTTATCTCAATCTAATTTACATTTCATTTATAGAACTGATGCAGAGAATCAACTACGAACTTCACATCCAAATCACTTAGCTCTGGATGCAAAGGAAGCGAAAGAACCTCTCTAGATATCTGCTCAGTCAACGGGAGATTAAAATTATCTAAATTTAATGCTTTATGTTTATGAAGAGGTTTGGGCCAAGAAACCAAAATCTCTATTCCTTCTTGAAGTAGATAGGCTACAAGTTCATCACGATTATCGGATCGAATCACATAGTTTTGATAGACATCATAAAAGTCACCTTGATCAGGTGGTGGAGGGAGTTGCAATGAAGCAAGGTCTGATAACCCTTTGTGATAGAGGTGAGCGATCTCACGTCTTCTTTCAATCCATTGTGGGAGATATTTTAGCTTAATATTTAGAATAGCAGCGTGAAGATTATCAAGACGACTATTGAATCCATGAAATAGAAATTCACCAGTTTCTCTTTCTTGACCATGATCTCTAAGCAAAAATAATTTCTCTGCAGTCTCCTTATCATCTGTAACTATCATGCCTCCATCTCCTAGAGTTCCTAAGATTTTTGCAGGATAGAAACTGAAACAACCAGTCAAGCCAAAGCTACCTGCTCGTCGTTGCTTGTAACTTGCGCTTACTGCTTGGGCAGCATCTTCTATTACAAGAAGTTCATGATCAGAAGCAATTTTCATTATCTTATCCATTTCGCAGATTCTGCCGTTTAGATGAACCGGGATAATTGCTTTAGTGTTTTCAGTGATTGCTGCCACAATTTTGTTGTCATCAATATTATGGTCGTTATTGATATCAACAAGAATTGGTTTTGCGTTACACTGGAAAATGGTTGCAACTGTAGCCGCAAAGGTATGAGCAACAGTTATCACCTCAGCTCCTTCGGCAATATTAGCAGCTTTCAGGGACAAGAAAAGGGCATCTGTTCCGTTTGCAACACCTATTGCATACTTTACACCTATAAATTCTGCGAAATTCTTTTCGAATTCTTGAAGATGCCTCCTAAGGATATAGTCACCACCAGAAAGCACTTCCTGAATAACGGCGTCAACTTCTCCCTTGATTTTTCTATAGTGTTTAGGAAAATCTACAAAACGGACCCGATAATCCATTCTATTTTGGCACCAATTCTCTAATCTTTGAAACTATCGTTTTCGCTTTAGGATAATAAACCGCTTCTAGGGGGGAGCTTGCTGGAGCAGGTGAATCAGGTAGTGAAACCCGCATAATTGGAGCATTCAAGTATTCGAATGCTTCACTTCCTACAATTGCTGAAACCTCTGCACCAATACCGGAACTTGGCCAACCGGCATCTACAATAATAAATCTACCAGTTTTTTTTACTGAATTGATTAAGATTTGTTTATCTAGCGGTTTCAATGAACGTAGATCTATAACTTCCACATCAATTCCTTCATCCGCAAGGCTATCAGCAGCTTTGATTGCTTCAGTTACCATATAGGAACTTGCAGCCACTGTTATGTTTTTACCCTTTCTCCTTATCATCCCTTCGCCAATAGGAATAGAATATAATTCTTCAGGTACATCATCTTCCAATTCGTATAACCAACGATCATCAATGTAGATAACAGGGTCATCATCCTCTACGGCAGAGACCAGAAGCCCCTTGGCATCGTAGGCCGTGCTTGGCATCACAACTTTAAACCCTGGAATGTGAGATAACATCGCCTGCAGACTCTGAGAATGCTGAGCAGCTTGTTCTCCACCTCTATTGATTATAGCCCACACTGTCAAAGGAACATTCAGCTGTCCACCGAACATATAATGCCAGCTCCCAGCGTGATTCACTAATTGGTCCATAGCATAGTACATAAAATCCATTCTTGGAAAAATCAGAATTGGACGCATAGCAGCCAATGCCGCACCGACTGCCACCCCCGTTATACCGTTCTCAGAAACTGGAGTATCGATAACTCGTCTAGAACCGAATTTATCTAAAAGACCATTAGTGGTTTGTCCAACATACCACGGGCTGGTGACCCCTTGACCAATTAAGAACACTCGAGGATCCTTCTTCATAAGTTGATGTAGCGTCTGATTTATCGCTTGATTATACTGAATTTTTGGCATTAATGAATCTGCTCCAAATCATTTCGCTTTGAAAACATTATCAAGTAGACTATTTTCACTCGGGAATGGACTTTTCTTTGCAAACATCAAGGACTCATCTACCTCTTTCTCAACTTCTCTCCGAATCTGAAGAAATTCTGATTTTGACAGAAAATTACGACTCAACAATAGTTTTTCCAACTTCTTGATTGGGCCTTTCTCTTTCCAATACGATAATTCTTCTTTACTTCTGAGACCTGTTTCCAAATCATCATTAGGACCAACATGTCCTCGCCACCTGTAAGTCATACACTCAATCAAAGTGGGACCCTTTCCTCGGCGAGCATCTTTTACTGCCTTCTTGGCTACGTTAAAAACTTCTATTACATCGTTCCCATTGACCTGAACACCACGCATACGAAATATGTTTGCTTTCTTCTGGATATCTGTATCAGCTAGATGATCCGAAATGTGGACGTGAGTAGAGTAAAGGTTGTTTTCGCATACAAAGACAACGGGTAACTTTTTTAGTGCTGCAAAATTAAGTGATTCGTACCAAACTCCCTCATTAGTAGCACCGTCACCGAAGAAAACAACCGAAACATTATCAGTTTTCTGAATTGAAAAAGCCAGAGCAGCTCCAACAGCAGGAGAAATAGATCCTGCAACAATTGCAGAGCTCCCGATAAAACCCACTGCTGGAAAAGAAAGATGCATAGATCCACCTCTGCCCTTTGAGCAGCCTGTCACCTTGCCGTAAAGTTCAGCCATCAAAGCATTCAAGTTACCACCCTTAGCGACATAGTGACCATGAGAACGGTGTGAACTAAAAACATAATCATCTTTTCTTAGGGCATTACACACCCCTGTCGCCACAGCTTCTTGTCCTATGTATAGATGACAGGGACAGACAATTTCATTTTGCTGAATAAGGTTCCCAACTTTTTCCTCAAACAAACGGATTCTAAGCATCGTTTGATACATTGTTCGCAGGTTATTTGAGGATAAATCAACCGTTCTTTCAGTCATAAAAAAGAGCCTTCTTGCTCAAAGTGTGATTCGTTCTTCTGAACCAAAATATTTGTATTGCTGAATGAATGTATTCAGCCCTTCTTTTATACCAATTTTTGGAGTCCACTCTAAAATCTCATTAGCTTTACCAGCGTTTGCAATTAGCCTGTCGACCTCCCCGATTCTTGGGGACACATTCACAGGCTTAAGGCTACCTTTTTTTCCGCTTAATTCAATAATCAAGTTTGCAAGATCTAAGATAGATATTTCTTTACCACTTCCAAAATTAATCGGTTCTGGAAGTTTCTTATTATATTTAAAGAGCAGATCATAAGCTCGCACAACATCATCTATATGGGTATAATCACGTGTCTGCAAACCATCTCCATAAACAATTGGGGGAAAATTACTTAAAATCCTTCTAGTAAATATTGAAATTACCCCACCATATCCGACAGATTTCTGTCTAGGCCCATAAACGTTAAACATCCGAGGAATAACCACGTTCAATCCATAAGTTTTAGCATATGCATAACATAGTCTATCAGCTGCAATTTTGCTTGCACCGTAAGGGTGTGGAGCATTTAAAGGATGGTTTTCATCAATGGGTACATTCATTGCTGAACCATAGACTTCACTTGATGAGGCATGAATAATCTTTTTGACATCATAAAGTCTGGCCATTTCTAGGACATTTTGGGTTCCCATGATATTAATGTCAAAAGTAAGTTTAGGCTCGACATATGACCTATCCACATGGATTTGAGCAGCGAGATTAAATATGAAATCCACATCTTTTACCACTCGGTCTAAAAGATCAGAATTTCTAATATCTCCTTTTACAAGTTTAAAATTTTGAAAATCTAATAAATGCTTAATATTTGTAAGGCTTCCACTTAGAAAATTGTCCATGCAGATCACTGTATGACCTTCTTTCACATACTTCTCACAAAGGCTACTTCCAATAAAGCCGGCTCCACCAGTTATCAGTAACTTCATCTAGTTCACCTTTTAGATAAAACCTCATAAAGGTTTTCCATTTTTGCCATTTCTGTCCGGTGATTTAGTCTCTTTTCAATGATAGCTTGATTAATTATACCAAATCTGGTTCTTTCTTCTTTATTCTCAAGTAAATAGATGATCTTTTCAGCCAATGATTCAATATCTTTACTTGTAAAAAGAAAACCATTAACCCCATTCTTCACCCATCTCTTATTATCTCCAAAATCTGTTATAATAACTGGTACACCACAAGCCATTGCTTCTGCTGTACTTGCTGCCAATCCTGCGTCTGATAAGGATGTAGATACATATATGTCAGCTGAGGCAACATATTTCGCAACTTCCTCGCTCGGGATTGACCCTACAAAGTTCACATTCTTAGAGACTTTCAGTTTTTTAGTTAGAGCCCTCAGAAATACCCCTTGAGACCCTTCTCCAACAATTACAAACCTTGCTTTTGGAACCTTTTTTAAAACTATTCTTACAGATTTAACAAAGGTTTCGATATTGTAGATAGGTTCAAGATTTCTAAGACTCATAATAATTGATGAATCAATAGCACCTAATCTTGCTCTTAATCCCATACTTCTTTGCTTTGGATTAAATTTCTGAGTATCTGTTCCAAAATATACCAAATGTATCTTTGAATGAATTGCCCCAAGTTCATCTAAAGCTTTTATCATATGTTCTGCATCACACGTAATAAGATCAGCTTTTTTCAAAGCATATTTCACCATATATCTGAGTATTCTAAATTGGTCAGGATTAATCAAAATATCTGAACCCCAAGTAGTAAGTACCATTGGATGATAATTTACTAACGCTGCAATGAATCCATAGTGCGAAGCATAATGAGCATGCACCACATCAGGTTTTTCGTCTGCCAATATTCGTCTAACACCATGGATGGAAACGGGGGAGAACACATATCTAAAAGCAGAATCTGCACTAGTCAAAGGCATTCGGATTCCACCCATTAGATTATACTGCTTAACACTTATTGTATCATTTATTTCACTTGTTATTGCAAATACGTCATGTCCTCTAAGCTTGAAGTAGTTGATCCATCTTTCAGTGTGGCTCGACTTACAGTCAGCAAGATACGCGATTTTAATCACATCACCATTTTTTTTCTAACTGACCATAGATAATAGATGACCCATTTTAGAACGTTGTGATACTCTAGTAGAACTTGGAATTGTGTTTGACTTTATCGCCAACGCCCTTAAATGAATGTTTTTATCTCAGCATCCCGTGCTGATGCACTTTATGAAGAAGGTATTAATCATAACAGATCTGGTTCATGCAACACCTAGGATACCTAGAGTAGCAAAATATTTACCGGAATTCGGTTGGCAACCTATTATCTTAACTACACCTTCATATATTGGACATAATCTCGGAATAAATGTCGAAAAGCTAGTTAAACAGAACCGAGTAATAGTAGTACCCTACCGCAATTATCTTAATCATTTCTTAGATATAACAAAAAAAATCTTTGGTTTTAATCCTCAAAAAAGTATTAGAAGACAAGCAGATAAACAGTTTGGCATTGACTCACCAAAAACATCTATGATCAGATTCCTCCTCAGGATCGTAAAAGAGGTCTCATACTATCCAGATCAATTTAGAGATTGGCGGAAATCTGCCATAAATGTGTGTAATGACCTTATGCTAAAAGAAAACATAGACGCATTAATTAGTAGCTCATCACCAGTTACATCTCATATTATTGCTAAAGAATTTAAACAACAACACAAGATCCCATGGATAGCGGATCTAAGAGATCTTTGGTCGCAAAATCACAATTACCCATACAGCTCACTAAGGAATGTAATAGATAGAAATATTGAACTACGGACATTATCACAAGCAGATACTTTGGTAACTGTTTCGGAACCATGGACAAAGAAATTAACACTACTTCATAAAGATAAGAAAGTATATACTATAACTAATGGATTCTATCCAGAAGAAAGTGTGAATTCACCAACTAATCTCACATCCAAATTCACAATTACGTATACAGGACAAATTTATGAAGAAAGACAAGATCCATCAAAACTATTCGCTGCGCTAAGAGATTTGATTAATGAAAATTTGATCAATCCTCTGGAAATTGATGTAAGGTTTTATGGTAACGAAGTTGAATGGCTGACAAAAGAGACAGAAAAATATGGATTAACAAAAATAGTGAAACAATATGGGAGGGTCACTAGAAAAGTATCTATTGAAAGACAGAGAGAATCACAACTCTTACTGCTACTAAACTGGGAAGATATCAGGGAAAAAGGAGTGTGCCCACTCAAGGTCTTTGAGTACCTTGCAGCACAAAGACCAATAATTGCCACAGGAGGATTTGGACATGATGTTATAGAAAGACTCCTTGATGAAACCAATGCCGGATTCTATGCCAAAAGGGAGACCATCAAGGAGATTCTCAAAGAAGCATATTCAGAATATAAGCTAAAAGGCGAAGTTGGTTACCGAGCAAGAACAGGGACAATCAATAGATATAGCTACCAGGAAAAAGCAAAGATGTTTGCGCAGATTCTAGATGATTCATTAAAAACAAGAAATTATACATAGATTACCTTTCATTTCAGGGGGAACGGCATCTAGAATTTAAGATCTGACAATGTTTCTGGTCAGCATTATCAAGAATGAGGCTTTTTCTGAGATACCCATTTCTTATACATTGCATCCATCTTGGCAGCTCCCTCTACCAAAAAGTGATTTCTGCCAGTTAGTTTTAGGAAAATATTTGTATCTTTTGGGAGACATGTACCACCTATGCCATCTCTAGCTTCAAGAATGTTTACATTCCATTTTGTGTTACTAGCTCTTCTGACCTCTTCAAAATCTAGAGATAGATCTTCACAAACGATTCTTAGTTCCTCTGCAAACGCTATCTCCACAAACCGGTATGTGTTTTCAGTAAGTTTTGAAAGCTCAGCAGCCTCAATATTAGAAACAGTATTCACAGGAATAGATAATTCATTATAAAACGTTTTGGCCTGAGATAAAGTATCTTTATCCACCGCTCCAAGAACACGTAATTGTTGGACACCGTGATTTTTTTGGTCTCCGTCCCAATATCTATGAGGACAATGAGCTATCTTTAGATCATGTTTTTCAGCTAGACTTCTACACAAACCAACCGGGACAGTGCTCTCTATAAAAACCAAACTACCTGGACTAATGTTTGCACACACATCCGTGACGTTTTTGGTATTGACACAAATGACATAGATATCAGATTGTGCTACCGCAGTTGTTGTAGGAAATTCTTTAATGATTAAGGATCTTACATCAACACCGATTACTTGAAAACTTTTTTCTTTAATATGAAGGGCAGCTGGATAGCCGATAGTACCTAAACCAATTACACAAACTTTCTTCAACTATACCGCCAATTCAACTTTGCTGACATCAATTAATACTTTTAGATATATAGCTCTTAACAATATCGCGATCCCAAAAACATGATAAGTATGTTGTGTGAACATGGGTTCAGACTGAGTGTTTTGGAAGAATATCTGTTTAACCGAACAACTGTCAAGTATGTCTTCGATATACCGAAGTTATATATCTGAGTCCACGATGACAGCGACTAACTCGCACAAATAATTGAAAATGCGTATCAATGGGTACATATTATTCACGATCTGGACAAGATTGCTAGTGTAATTTATGGGCACTACATGAAGGCACTTGAGTAGTAGTGAAAGTCTTTTACCCAGAGAGATTATGAGGGTCTACCGTAATTGATAGGTTGACGAAAAGGAGATAAACCATTGAAATAAAATTTTGTCGGTTTTTAGGAGTTCTAGAAAAATAGGATTGGAAGCGATTGAGTAAAAGAAAGATCTTTGATGTAGCTCTACGAAAAATAACTATGACAAGATTAGGGTTATACCTAATTACGCCGCCTCTTTATTCACTCTCGATAGAGCCGACCAGCAGTTGCAACCTCGATTGTGTCATGTGTTATTCTAAGAAGGAGAAGAATGGGTTCATGAGCTGGTCATTATTCACAAAGATCATTGACGAAATTAAATCAAGAAAAGATATCGGCATCGGTTTAAATTTTAGTGGAGAGTCATTATTACATCCAAAATTTAAAGATATGCTAGAATACATCGCGTCAAGTGGGATACAGAACATCAGTTTAAACACCAATGGCCTTATTCTGACTTCGAAAATTGCTGAAACATTTCTGAACTGTTCAAAAGGCACGATGGTTTTTTCTATCGATGGTTTGGAGGAAACTTACAAAAAAATAAGGATAGGAAGCAACTACGAGAAAGTGATTCGAAATATTGAATTTTTACTACAGAGAAGAAAAGAAAAAGGAATATCAAAGCCGTATGCAGCAGTCAATCTAGTTAAGAGCAACCAAAGCCAGCAGGAGATTAACGATTACATTGCATATTGGATTGATAAAGTCGATTATGTTAGTACTGTAGAACAGCTGGGTCCTGATCTGAGAATTGTCTCGAAGAACGATGTTATCTCAAAGCAGCTGCAAAAGGGACGTATGCTCTGTCTATGGCCTTGGCGGTACTTAGCTGTATGTTGGGATGGGCGCATCACTCTATGTTGCCATGATCTGGAAGGACGAGCCATCCTAGATGTCAATGCGAACGAAGGCATCAGTAAAATCTGGGGAGGAGGTGAGTACAATAATGTCCGCTGGCAGCATTTCAAAAAAGATTTTTCATCGCTTGATCTCTGCCGGTCATGTGAAGCGTGGGTAGCCACATATATCCCAAGTAAATTAAACAGATTAGACAATGGTATCTTTGTTTGGAGGAAAGGCCTGTCGACATATTATTCAAAAAGACCTGAATCGCTGGGCATCAAACCTTAAGGGTGAACCTGCGTAATGTGTTATGAAGTAAAGGGAAAATGAAAGAATTATGAAGATTTTACATGTGGGAATTTGGCAGGATGATGAGGTAGGTGAAGTGATGCTGGAGAAGGGATTATTACTAAATGGGCATGAAGTGTCCAGATTTGATTATCGTGGACTAGCCTCTAAATTTGGTATAGAAGGAATGAACAACATGATAATAGACCAGGCTACAAAGATGAACTGCGAAATGGTATTCATCGGAAAAGGAGAATTAGTAAATAGAAAAACATTACATAAATTGAGGAAAAAAGGCATAATTGTTACATTATGGTATGGTGATTATAGGAAACCTCCGAATAATTGGTTAATAGATAATTTGCATGAAACTGACTTTTTCTTTTCAACATCTGGTGGATCTACTTTGCAGTCATACTTTGAAAAAGGTTCTCCAGGAGTTGCCTCTTTTTTTATTGTGCCATCTGACCCTGAATTATCAATGAAATGGCGTTTTTACCCACGCGGTACAAAAGATATTGTATTCACTGGCTCGAATCATAATTTAGGAGGTTTTGGGATAGGCGGTCTAGAGAGGAATCAAACAATTGACTATTTAACAACTAGAGATGACGTAGAGTTTTGGGGATATTATAAAAGCACTAATAACTATAAAAATCAATTAATGAGATTTTTGGAAAGACTTACACAAAGTAGGTTTCACAGTAAATGGATTAGCGGTGATGAATACATTCGTGCAATAATTAGCGCGAAGATTGGAGTGGGAGTTTCTTTAGTGCAAAATATTCAGAAATATTCAAGCGTGAGATTGCAACATTATTTGATGTTCGGAACATTTTATTTGGCTTGGCACTTTCCACAAATTGAAGAATTGTTCAATGTTGGTAGGGAATTGGTTTGTTTTCACAACATAAAAGAACTTGAGGATAATATTGATTATTATTTAGTGAATGACAAAGAAAGAGAAACTATCGCAAAGAATGGACAATCAGCTATGATCTACCGCTACAATACTAAAAATATTATGGGGATGATACTAGATGTTATCGAAAAGGGCAGTTCTCAGAGATTTCCATGGATTGAAATTTTATCGAATAAGTGAAATTATGAAGATACTGCTGAATAAAAGTCCTGCATCAATGGAGTTCTTGATTAGTTCGTGTTTGTTTTCCTTTTTATATCCTGAATATTTTTTACAGTAATTTCTGTCAAGACTTCATAAAAGTATGTTTTACTTCACATATCAGGCAACTCATTGAGACTTGAGAGACCACCAAAAAACCAAAGAATTATTACCGCTTCGTCCACTTTTCGAGTAAAGCAGCTGCCTCACTATTCTTATCTTCTATAAGGTAAGTAAGGGCTGTAGCGAAATCAGTGTAGAAGGGATTCTGTTTTGTTGCAACTGATACTTCTCCGGGAAATACGTCAGATCGCCTCATATACCAGTGACCTAATAGCGTAATCGTTAATGGATAGGAGATAATGAATAGTGTGAGGAAGATAGTGTAGTTAGGAAAAGCAACTTCCAGAGATGGGATGCTCTCGATAAGGAGGTAATACCACAAGGCCGTTTGAGTGACGAACCAAGGAATGTAAATGAGTAAACTGTGCCCTGTGGTAAAGTAGAGCTTGACCCTACCAATGAATTTTTGATTCACTACTACCACTCTAACCCTTTTCGCCAACTTGGCAGAATATTAGTGACATTGAACATCATTTACTCAGTTGACCATTTTTCAAGAATCTTGAGTGCTTCATGATTCTTACCTTCAGCGTAGCATTTGACCGCTTTTGCTAAGTCTGTATTATAGGGGTTCTGTCTTATACTTGTAGACGATTCGGAGGCGTACAGACTGGTTCGCTTCAAATACCAGTAACCCAATAAGATGGCGCCAGCCGGGTAAATAGTACTGAAGAGTATGAAGAAGATATAGAAACGTGAAAAATAAATCTCTAGAACTGGGGCATTCTGGATAACAAGATAGTAAGTTACAGTCGTCTGTGTGATGAACCAAGGGATGTAGAGAACAAGACTGTGCCCACTGGTAAAGTAGAGCTTAAGTCTGCCAAAAACCCGTTCAATATTCTTTTTATCCACCATTCTACCGCCACCTAAACCACCGTAGACTCCTTATCATGTCATTAATAAATCAGAGATAAGATAATAAGGTTTTATTATGCATAACGAATAGGTATGTGAAACTAGTAACATAATGAAAATAATACATATTGGAAATATTGCAAACGTGTCTTATCTTCTCTGTCATGGTCTAACTACAGAATATAATATTGATACCATGCTAGCAGTTAAAGATGAACCGATAAATTTTCCCTTTATTTACAGTAAGAACAATAATCCATATCAAGTTAACTTTTTTGTTTTCAAGACACAACGAGATTACTTCAATTTACTATCTGAAGCGTTAACCGCTGACATTCTGCAATTTCATGGAAGAATAAAAGCTAAACAGTTACCTCTGGAATTATTACATCCAAGGAAAATAAGGCATTTTCATGGCTCCGATATTCGAAACCAGTCTTGGAGAAAGAACATATTGTTAAAGACAGGTTCAAGCATAGTCAGAGAAAAAGTATTGATTTCAACATTTGATTTGGTTAATTCTTGGAATGATGCACAATATCTACCAAACCCTGTAGATCCAATTTTTTTCAAAGCCTTTTCTTCACAGGACGACTATTCCATTTTCTTACCTGCCAGATTTGAAAACCAAACAAAAGGAATTCAATTCGCATTTGAAGCTTGGGACAGAATTAAAAGATTGAATAAAGAAGTGAAATTGAAAGTAATATGTTGGGGAGAGGATCTGGAATATTATCGGGTGAAGTATAAGAATGATGAAAGGATAAAGTGGATACAAACATTAAATCAATCACAAATGGCGATTGAGATGGTGAATAGCTCAATAATTTGGGGGCAATTCAAGATCATGTCCTTAGTTGGATTAATTGAATTGGAGGCCATGGCATTAGCAAAAGTAGTAATGATGAAATTTGAGGAACCCAAGATAGCGGAGTATAAGCCACCAATATGTAATGTTAATACACCTAAGGACCTCGCTCAGAAGACTTTGCAACTTTTGGGAGATGAAGGCCGCAGGAATAGAATAGGTCAACAGGCTCAAGAATGGGTAAAGAAAAATCATAGTTTAAAGAATGTAACACGTAAACTTGTAGATATTTACAATAACCTAATTTAATCGCCAGTATTGCTTAGATTTAGATTATGTAGAAGATGGTTCTTCAAGCCATCTATCATATTTAACCAGGAGGTTGAGTGATTTCTCGATTGCATCAATATCTGCTTCTACTTCTATTGGTTTTCCGAAAACACGAGTTATAACGTCGGCATCTTTAAGTCCGTGCCCGGTTGCCACACAAACAATAGAATCTGATTTATTGATTACTCCTTGATCCAGCAGTTTCTTAAGTGAGGCAATTGGTGTTGCACTTGCTGGTTCTGCGAATATCCCTTCCGTTTGCGCCAAGAGACGTTGTGCATCGAGTATCTCTTGATCCGTCACAGTCTCAGCGTAACCATTAGATTCATATATTGAATTTAGTGCTTTCCTCCAGCTCACTGGATTGCCAATTCGTATTGCGGTTGCTACAGTTTCTGGGAATAATATAGGTTCCACCCTTATCTTCTTCTTTCGATAAGCATTAACTATGGGTGAGGCTCCCTCCGCCTGGATTCCTATCATCCGAGGCTTAGAATTAGTCAAGCCAACTGCTTCAAACTCGTTGAATCCTTTCCAAGCCGCACTGATATTCCCAGCATTACCTACTGGCATCACCATACAGTCAGGAGGAACACCTAGCTGTTCAGACACTTCAAAGGCGATAGTTTTCTGGCCTTCTATTCTAAATGGGTTTATCGAGTTTAGAAGATATATCTGATTGTTTCTCTCGCAGAGTTGGAACACCATATCAAGAGAATCGTCAAAGTTACCTTTCACTTGAATTAATCTTGCACCATGAGCTATAGCTTGAGCAAGTTTTCCTACGCCTATCTTTCCAGCAGGAACCAAAACTATACATTGCTTCCCGGATTTAGCAGCATATGCTGCAAGAGATGCGGATGTATTCCCCGTAGAGGCACATATCACGATGCTTACACCAAGCTCTCTAGCTTTGCTAACACCCACAGTCATTCCACGGTCTTTGAATGAACCGGTAGGATTTTCACCTTCAAACTTAATAAAAAGTTTTTTCAGTCCAATCTTTTCAGCAAGCCGTTTACATCTGTGCAGACCCGTGCCACCCTCGTTTAAAGTAACTATGTTTATTTTGTCTTTTATGGGTAGGAAATCTATGTATCTCCATACTGATAGAGATCTACCTTTCCATTTGTCTGTACTTATTTTATTGCGTAATTCTTCAATATCAGTTACAACTTCAAGTATTCCATCACATTTTCCACATTTGTAAATGATTTCATCTATATCATAAGTAGTACCACATTCAATGCATTTCAGATGAGTCATAGTTAATCAGGGACCTAAACTTTCGACATATAGAAACAGATGTATGATTATTAGTCTTACGGCATACTATTGAATTAAGCAAGGGTAAAGGCAAAATACATCTAAGATTTGATACAAGCCACTGAACAGCAATGAGACTAATCTTAATAGGATATGGAGTAGTGGCACAGAGTCTTACTAAGATACTTACAGTAAGGAAACAAGAGATTTTGGAAAGGCACGGTATGCATCCAAGGGTAGTAGCTATTGTAGATAAAGGCGGATTGGCCTTGAATACCAAAGGTCTTGATCTTGAGAGAGTTGAATCTATTAAGAAGAAATATGGGACAGTTGCTTCAATCCCTGAATACGGAAGACCAGGAAAACCTGCACAAGATATCATAGGAAGTCTAGATGCAGAAGTGGTGATTGAAGCAACACCAACAAACTTGGAAACAGGGGAACCAGGCACATCACATATAGAAGAAGCTCTGAAGGCCGGAAAGCACGTAATAACTGTGAATAAAGGGCCCTTAGCGCTGGCACTTCCAGCACTCACAGAAATGGCGACATACAACGGCGTACATTTACGGTTTAGTGGAACAGTAGGTGGTGGAACACCAATTCTAGATTTTGGAAGAAATTGTTTATCGTTTGATAGATTATTATCTATAGAAGGTATATTGAATGGCTCAACTAACTACATGCTCACAGAAATGGAAAAGCATGGTTCAACCTTCGAAGAAGCATTGAATGAAGCACAAATTAAAGGATATGCTGAAGCTGATCCTTCATTAGATGTGGATGGACTAGACGCTGCGGCTAAGCTTACAATTATGGCTAATTGGTTTACAGATAAAGATGTAACCTTAAAAGATATCTCTGTAGAAGGAATACGCGACATCAAACCTGAAGACCTAAAAGAGGCATCAAAACGAGGGTTCGCAATCAAATTAATTGGAAGGATAGATAAAAAAATGAAAGTAGGACCTACTGAATTAAAGACGAGTGATCCTCTCTGCATAGGAGGAACTTTAAACGCAGTTAAATTTCATTCCGAATTTGCAGGAGATGAGATAATCATAGGAAAAGGAGCCGGAGGTCCAGAAACAGCAAGCTCGATTCTAAGAGATTTACTAAATATAAGGGAAAAAATGTAGGAGGTAGCAAATTGAAAATAATTATGAAGTTCGGGGGTACATCTTTAGGCTCTGCAGATAAAGTTAGAAACGTATCTAAAATTGTGAAAGACTATTCAGTTAATAACCAGATAATACTAGTTGCATCTGCTCTCAGCGGTGTGACAAATTCTCTAGTTAGATTAAGCGAGCTGGTTAAGACTAGCAACTCAGAAAAAATAGTAAATGAATTGGAGAAGTTAAGTGAGTTACATACAAATATTTCCAAGAATTCAATAAAAGATCCAAATATAGAAAATGAAGTCCTTGAAAGTATTTCATCTATTTTAGATGAATTAAAAAGGCTTCTTGAGGGAATTATATCATTAGGAGAGATAACTCCACGATCAAGAGATCGGATTATATCATTCGGGGAAAGATTATCGGTACTCGTGGTCACAGGAGCACTCAAAGATATCGGAATAAATGCGAAAAAATTCACTGGTGCTGAGGCTGGAATAGTTACAGATGAAGAATATGGAGAAGCTAATCCATTAATGAGCATCACTAAAATGAAAATATCCAAAACTCTTCAACCCTTACTGAGCAAAGGTATTGTCCCTGTTGTAACAGGCTTTATGGCTGCTACACAAACTGGTGACATAACAACCCTAGGAAGAGGAGGATCAGATTTTACTGCAACTATTCTAGGAGCAGCCATATCAGCTGATGAGGTGTGGATATGCACAGATGTAAATGGCATGATGACAACAGATCCAAAAATAATGCCAAATGCAAGAACAATACCTCAACTCAGTTATTCAGAAGCTTTAGAGATGACTGTCTTTGGAGCGAAAGCACTTCATCCACGAGCCTTGGAACCAGCGCAAGAAAACAAGATATCTGTCAGGGTTAAGAACACCTTCAATCTATCAGGTTCAGATACCTTAATTTCTAATGATCAAAGTATCGTTAGAGGAAAAGTTGCAAAGTCTGTAGCCCTCATAAAAGACGTAGCAATGGTGAACATAGGAGGTGCAGGCATGGTTGGGAAACCAGGGATAGCAGCAAAGGTCTTTGATACATTTGCACGAGAAGGAATAAATATTCTTATGATATCACAGAGTGTCTCTGAAGCTAATATCAGCCTAGTAATCCGGAGAAATCATCTTGAGAAGGCCGTAAATACGCTTGAGATATCACTTCTTGGAAGAGGCTTTGTAAATAGTGTGAATGCAGAAGATGATGTAGGTGTAATAGCAGTAGTAGGCGCTGGAATGCAGGGATCACAAGGGGTGGCTGCACGAGTTTTTAATGCATTAGCCAAAAAAGGAATTAATATCCGAATGATTGCACAAGGTTCCTCAGAACTAAATATTTCGATCGTTATAAAAGAGAAGAACTGCGAAAACGCGGTAAAGGCAATTCACGAAGAGTTCGAAATGGATACCCCCTAATAAATATCACAACTTTTTAGATATTTACATATTTTTATATAAAAGATCTATAATGAGATGAATAGATTAGATGAAGAAAACAGCAATAGTGGGTGCGACAGGTATAGTAGGGCAACAGTTTCTTGCAGCATTAAATAATCACCCTTGGCTAGAAATTACAACCCTAGCAGCATCAGTAAGATCAGCAGGAAAAAAGTATAAAGAAGCCCTTCTGGACCCAAAAACGCAGGCATTACACTGGTATGTAGAGAAAGACCCACCTGCAGAATTTTTGGACATGGAAGTTGAGAATGCTGCGAATTTAGATCCCTCAAAGTTTGACGTTATTTTCACTGCTATTGAATCAGATCAGGCGAAAACATTAGAGCCTAAGTTTGCCAAAGAGAGTCCAGTAATAAGTACTGCATCGGCCTTTAGATATGATTCAGATATTCCAATAATTATTCCAGGGATAAATTCAGATCATATATCACTCCTGGATATTCAGAGAAAAAAAAGAAGGTGGGATGGATTCATTATTCCAATTCCCAATTGCACAACAACTGGACTTGCAATTAGTCTAAAACCAATAAAGGATACATTTGGACTTAGGAGTGTGATAATGACTTCTATGCAAGCAGTTTCTGGAGCAGGAAGAAGCCCAGGAGTAGGCGCATTAGATATTACAGACAATGTTATCCCATTTATCCCAAATGAGGAACAGAAGGTTCAGGAGGAAACTCGAAAGATTCTAGGGGTGTTAGGGGATGGATGTGTTGAACCAGCTAATTTCAATATTAGTTGCACGTGCACACGAGTAAATGTTTTAGATGGTCATACAGAAAGTGTTTTCGCATCCACCAAAGAAAAGTGCAGTGTTAAAGGAATCAAAGAAACATTAGAAAAATACACTGGAATTCTTAAAGATGCAAGATTACCTTCATCACCTAAGAAATTGATAGTCGTACAAAAAGATCCATACAGGCCACAACCTCGTCTTGATCGTGATGCATATGGTGGTATGGCGACAACAGTTGGTCGAATTAGAGTAGATGATGTACTGAAAAATGGAGTGAAATATCTTCTGGTTACTCACAATACAAAGATGGGCGCAGCCAAAGGTGCAGTTCTGTTATCGGAGCTATTAATTAAAAAAGGATACATATAATCATATTATATACTATTTTTAGGTACAAAATAGTTATTATCGAATTAAAAATAGAATATTTATATTTATTAATATCATTTAATTTAAGTTAAGGATGCAAGTAGATAAAATGGTAAAAATTGATGATGTTGATAGAAAAATCCTTGAATCACTTGTTAAGGATGCTAGTATCTCTGTACCTAAACTAAGCAAGAAAATAAATGTGAATTCTTCTGTATGCTATAGTCGGATTAAGAGACTTATACGAAGAAACATCATCAAGAAGTCTACAATTATAGTGAATGAGGAAATCTTAGGATACCCAATGAAAGCACTTGTAGGTTTGAATACAGACATTAAGCATAGAGATAATATTCTTGGAAAGATTAAAAATCTTAAAGAAACAAGAATAATTCAAGAGGTAACTGGCAGATTTGATATTATGGTGGAAATAAGAGCACGATCACTCGATGATCTTCACAAAATAATAACAGGCAACATAGGGCAAATAGAAGGAGTTGTTAAAACCGAGACTTTCATAGAAATGAAGACGGTTTTACAGGATCCTTCATTCTTGAAATAAGCCAAATAGATTAGAGAATATCAAACATACATTATTCAAACTTTTTACTATTCACCCTGCCAAATAACTCGTTGTGGGAATGGTATCTCTACACCACCCTCATCCAACATATTTTTGATTTGCTGAACTACCTGTGTTCGAACCGTAAACCAGATTGTAGAAGGAGCCCACGCTCTTACTGAGAAGTTTACAGAAGAATCGGCTAGTTCATCCACGTATACAAGTGGAGCTGGTTCAGCCAAAATTAATGAGTTTTCGTTCAATGTTTTTAAGATTAGATCTTTGGCTTTTTGTATATCCTCTTTGTAAGCAATACCTACTGTGATGACAACCCTACGTGCCACATATTTAGAATAGTTATGAATCTTTGATGTGAATAATTTCTCATTGGGGATTCTAAGATTTACTCCATCGAATGTTCGTATACTTGTGGATAAGATGTTTATTTCGAGAATAACTCCATATAGATGCTCATCAATTATTCCAATTGGATCACCAATCGAAACTGGTTTATCTATCTGCAAAAATATCCCTGATATTAGGTTAGCAACAACCGATTGAGTCGCAAACCCAATTACTATGCCAAGTATCCCACCTGCGAGTAACGCACCTGTAAAATCTATGCCCAAATATGAGAGAGCAGCTAACGTTGCCACAATAATCATGGAATAATATATTATTCGTTGAACTAAATTTGAAGCATTTTCAGACATAACAGATGAAAGAATTTTATTAGATGTCATTTTAGCAAGTTTACCAAGCAAAATACCGGCGACAATAACAATAAGAGCAAACACCAGTTGCCCTGCAGTGAAATTAAGACCAGGAATAGTGGTTTCTATCCAGTTCATTAGTACCCATGCTCCATTATGAATTTACCTGTAACACCGAAGCCAGTACGCTCTAAAATGCCTCTTCTGAATTTCTTAACAGTTTCAGCAGCCACAGGTACTTCTTTTAGGCCACGTAATGGAGATTTGTTGTTTAAGAATAGTGAAGCAACATCATCTTCTCCGATCACCAGATTGGAATCCTCAAGATAGACTGCGTCACCATCAAGATAGAGATCAACTTCATAGGCATCCATAACTATTTTGTTGATAGTAGCCCAATTTGGGCTTTTATTCTGGAACTTCATCATTATTGTAGCTTCCTCATATTGCATAGTCTTTTCTTCGGAAGATATACTTGAGTAGTGAAGTCTGCAGATATACCCCATATTGGGTTGTCCATATAGCGTATATTTAGGGAATGATAAAGAGAATGCATCAACCATATAGTTGTTTTTTTTACTGATAGTGAAAACACCTATCTCTATTGGCATGGTCAGATGATGAGTAATGTGAGAATTTGGAGGAAGTGCAACAGGAGGGTCAAGTTTAATCATGATGTTATGGGCCAATTGCCTAGGCATCTGGATGGGACGAACAGGGTAGATAGCAATCTTAATTTCCCCTTTTTTTGAAGAAAATATCGTTTTTGAAGTTGTTTTACCCATATGTTTACGCCGATATATATACGAGTCCCCACTGATATTTTCAAGTGTAATTTGCTCATCTTTAAACGAAATAGATAACCCATCTTTAATTGTATATTGACCAAATTTCTTCTTCAAAGTACTGCATCAATTTAATATCTTACAGTGATTAAAAGTTAGCTATTGATACTCCCTAAAGAAAAATCTTTTACTGAAGTATATTTAGATACGTAGGGAGACGTTTTTATTCAATGTTAAACCTTGATGCATCGGAAAATATTGATACACTTCCTAGAAGCATAGTGAAGAAAATCAAGGCTAGAGTTAAATATGTTAATGATGGGATTTCTAGAATCGAGAAAGCTTCAGGGATTACATATCCACCATACAATATTAGACCAATGATACTCTTATCTGAAAGTGCGGTTGAACTGGGGCAAAGGGGAGTAATTTACGCACGAGTTATTCCGGAAGAAGGCCCTGCTGGTCTTCTGATTTCTGTCGAACTTTCGGCGCCATTAGTTGCATTTGGATTGAAGGGAACAATACAAGCAGTTTTAGCTCATGAGTTTATGCATTATGTAGAACTCGTAAGAAAATTTACCACTCTTGATATTCTTTCTGATGAAACGGTGGGTACGTTACATGAAACAATTTATTCAGATTACGAAAGATTATATGAACCTAAATGGTTGTTCCAAGATAGAGGACTAATTAGACTTCTCAATAGCAGGTTTCTTGATGGACTCGTAGATGATAGATTAAATAAAAACACCTTAAAGAAATGGGTACAGAAAGATCTCCCATCTAAAATCTTGCCTCCAGATGCAAATGTTGTTAGAATACCAATTGCATCTATCCTTAGAACAAATTTTGATCCGCTACTAAAGAATAGACTTGAAGAGCTTGAAAAGATAAGGGCGGTGGCTAATGAATAATAAACAAGGCAAAAAAGGAACATTCAACAAAGCTGAAAAAGAAACATTACACAGGATATCGAACGATGTGGCATCTGGAAAAAAGATTGTAGGTGTTGCGGCATATGGTTCCCAAGTAGCTAATTATGCAACTGAAGATAGTGATTATGACATCATTGTTGTGTTAGAGGATTATACTCCTAAAGTAAAATATTGTTACATCAAGGCAGAATTAGAAATATCAGCACTCCTTGTTGATAAAGAGATATTGATAGCTGATGCTCAAAGGGCATCTCTCGGAGAATTTGTTGCAGGTCGAATGCTCAATATTTATCTGCCTCTAAGTGGGAAAAAATTCTTTAAAGAAGTTGAAAATATTATAAAAAAGAGAGTAATAGTTGAAGCGTTAAATGAAATCGGATCTTCCCTTGGTGAATTTTCGGAAGAGATACGTATCCCAGTAGAATATTTCTTGTTTGATAAACTCAAGAAACGTGCCTCTATTTACCCGCCTGTACTTTATAGCTATGCCAAAACCTATGGAGATGATCTAATAGTAGAAAACACTGAAGCAGCGTGCCGAGGATTTCGTGACGCATTAAAAGACTTAGAGGTTAATGGGTTGATAATATTGGAGAATGGTTTAGTAAGAATCATAGATAACAAATCGAAACGATGGGCGACCGTATTTTCAGGGATGATAAAATATACCCAAAGAGGATTAACCCAATATGCTGTTCATGGATATGCGGGAAGAGTTGGTATTAATATCATAAGTAAAGAAGTGATGTCTAAAATATCGAGGGTTAGGAAGGGATACAAGACCCCTGAATTAATAAAAAATCCAAAGGGTCTCTGGAAGCTAGATGAAGGGGACCTAATTGTAGGGGACGAAGAGTGGTTAGAGAAAGTTTTGGATCATTTTCAGTTAGTAGGAAAAGTCAGTACAAGTAAGGATAATATCGGTGATGCATATTCCGCTTCAAAAATATATTCTGTTAGAGATAAAGAACGTAAAGTAAAGTTCATTGTAAAAAGATATGCAGATATAAAAGCAGTGAAGTGGGTTGCGCTTAACATCTGGGCGTTGATGTCAAAGCGGTTCGACATGAGTCCAATATCTAGGCTCTCAAGAGAGTACTCTTCATTAAAAAAGTTTAGAGAACTTGGGATAAATACACCAAAGGTTTTGGTAGTAGCATTTAATCAGAGAATACTCGTAACTGAATTCATCGAAGGCTTAGATTTGGGTGGTGTACTTTCAAAAATACTTAAGGGGGAAAAGAACATGCTGAAATACATAAAATCTTATGGTGAAGAATTAGGAAAGGTACATAAATCTGGGTACACTCTTGGTGACACTAAACCAAGCAATTCGATTGTTTCCAACGGCAAAATATTTTTAATTGATCTTGAGCAAGTTGCAGAGGATGGTGATCCTGGGTGGGATATTGCAGAATTCATATATTACTCATCTAAACTCACTTTGGATGTTGAATCCGCAAAGCAGTTAACGAGCGAATTTCTAGATGGATACTTAGAATATGGAGAGAAAGATTCTGTAAACGAGTCGCTTAAGTTAAAGTACCTTGCTCCATTTCAGCCGATACTTGCACCTAATGTGGTTACAGGAGTTAGGCGAGTAATTAAGAAACGAGCAAAATAATAATTTTCAGTCTATTTTTTAAATTGTGCATAGCCGCATTTACCACAGGTTTCTCGATCGCTATGCTCTGCAAGGAATACCCCTTTTCCGCAACGTGGGCAATCCTTCTTTATCTTTTGCACTTTATTTCCGTCAATCTTATAGAACTTCCAGATTTGTGGGCTGAATTTCTTCTTTTTAATTAATCTCTCTTTAGGAGATTTTTTGGCTGGTTCAATTTCAGCAGGAGTTTCTTCTAATTCTTTTGCTTCGGTAGTTGGTTTTTCAGACATAATTTTTCCTTTTGTTACGCTTTGGTTTCTTTAGGTAGCTCTTTAGGATTCTCTTGTGAATTTACTTTTTCATCTTGCAGCTCTCTAGGTGATTCGGTTACAGGGTTTTTTTCAGATTCTTTTTCTTGAGGTTTTTTGGCCTCCACAACTGGGGGTTTTATTTCTCCTTCTATGGGCGGTTTGGTTTGTGCTTCTCCAATACCTTTAGAAGGGGTTGTAGATTTTTCCGGTTTAGTTATAGTTGGATTATTTCTAGTCAATATATATTCAGAAATATCTTTCTTTGCGTTATTCTCGTTATCGTAGATATAAAACAATCCTTTACCATCACGAGAACCCGATTTCCCATCTATAGAAACAACATAGACCTGCTTATTGGTAATTTTAATTTTCTTAGACAATGCTTGTACAGCATCAATACGGGAGAAATGCCCGTATGATCCTCTAAATATACACTTTACTTCCCTACGGCCTAAAAGTATATTCTCTTCATCACTGCTAACCTCTATTTCCATTTAGCTATCCTTGGAACCCCCAAAATCCGCGGTATATTAATACCTTGCCAATAAGAAGTCTCACAGAGTTACATTCATCTTATTTAGTATCGCGATAACTGATTTCCGAATTTGTTGATCTATACAGTTGATCACTAATCCAACATGTGGCTGGCCATAGACCACTATCGTTCCAATTGGATATAGTGCAATAATAGGGAGTGCAAGTAGGTCTTCCTCACCCTCAACAAATATTCGGACAGGCATCTTTTTAGATAAAGCATCTGAAACTGCATGTAAAGATTCTTCGGTTAGGCAACTGTTGGGATTGTTTACTTTTATCAGACTTTCATAGTTGGATATTGGTAGATCTCTCTTAACCCTCATTTCACGACCATCAACTACCTCGATGTCTGGGGGGAAACCCAGTGAAAGAAGTGTTTCAGTTGTAGCGTCCCCTACTGCTACTCTAAGAGAATTAGACTCAAATATTACATTGAGATTACTAGAATTCACCATTGAGTTCTTGATTAGTTTACCCAAAGGATGTCTTAATCTATCGCGTAAACTTTTCGGAAGTGGATATACTTTCAACCGTTAAGATAATTATACGTAATAATATTTCAGCGTTACCAATTGTATACTTAGCTTACTCTCAGTGCATATCTTCCAGACTTTGATATGCCGAGTGATTTGGCTACTTCTGACTTTTCAGGATCAAGTATTATAATGAGCCCCGCCCAATCTTTACTTAGATCTGTAGAATTACAGGCTGGACAGAGTTTGCCGCTTGCTAGGCTCTTACATTTTCTGCAAGCATATTCACGGACCATTTTCGTAGAACCTATTCTTTCTTTGGTTTTTCAACTTTCTCAGTTGATTTAGTGATATCATCCGCTATCCATTCAAGAGCCCCAAGAAATGGCTGTCTACAGGTGACCCCTATTTTCCCCATAGAAGCTCCTCGACCGAGACTTACAGCAGTTATTCTAACACGAACTTTTGAACCGACTTTCAAGGTTCGTTGACTTTGGCTCGCTTGAATAATACCTTGTTTTACATCACTGGTAAGATAATCATCAGTTATCTGTGATAGATGGAGTAATGCATCAGTAGGCCCTATTCTTATAAAGGCACCAAAGTCTGTTATTTCTACTATTTCACCTTCAACAATTTCTTGGAGTAACGGAAAAAACGACAAAACTGAAAAATTAACCTTATGATACCTTGCCCCATCCCCAGGGATTATCTTTCCAACCGGGTCCAAATCTACATCAATTACTTGAATAATGTAACCCATATCGGAGTTTATTGTACTTTCATATTTTGATCTCAAAACTTCAAGTGCAACCTTCTTAAGTTTGCTCCCAAACTTGTCTGGAGAAACTCTGACAACATCATTTCTTTTTTCTATCTGAAACAATCTATTAAGACCCCTAAACGATGAGGTACGATATAGCTATAGTTAAGAACCTTTTGCTAATTTAGTTTTAAAGAATCTATGTTTTTTCTACTGCTATTATATTCCCACGTCGAAAAACTACTGTGATCCCAACTGCTTTCAGTCTCTTCCTCAAATTAGAATCCAAAGTTGCCACAGAAGCCTTTCTTGATACAGCACAATTCATGATCTTATCATCAACATTTTCACCTTCATCAAAGGTAATCTTTTTTATTTTTGCAGCAAAGTTCAAAGCACTCTTGGCAGACTTTGCAAGCTTTGGAGAAGAGTTCTCAGATAAGCTACGTATTTCGTTAATTACAGCATCTAAAACCACAAGTTCGACCCTGCCAAGCGATTCTTGTATTCCTTCTAATCGCTGTGATGGGGTGGATACAGCAAATATCAGAAAACTTGAATCTAGAAGTACTTCCACCATACTCGGATCTACTACAGGATTATTCCAGAACCAATGAGCCGCCATCTATCAGCAATTCGTCGAGTAACTGCGACCCTACTTCCTGGGGCTGCGCAAATGGGTCGTTTAAGGTCAACGAAAATAATATTCCCATTTGTGGATCTAACTGGGCCCAATGTTACAGCGGTTCCTATATTCAAACGTAAAACCTCACCTTGCCGTATCTTTTCAACTTTGATCAAGTCTGGAGCACCCACAGCCATATCTAATAGCTGAGTTTCAATCTTGAGTGAATTATGCACAGGTGGGAGTTCGTTTGGAAGCCCAACTACGGATCCAAGTAGACTATCTGCTCTTGTAATAGTTGGATCCAATGTTGTCCCTAAAGCAACTAATCCTCCGGTCTTTACATTCTCCACAAGTCCAACACTTGTCCCTAAACTAGAGATAGTTGTGGTAATGGGATTATAATTTTTGGTCTTTTCATCTTGGAATCCAGGTTTAAGAACGATTTCGTCACCAACATTGAATTCCCCCTCTGTAAGGGTTCCACCAATAACTCCTCCATGAATTTGGGTGATTTTCATACCAGGTCGATTAACGTCAAATGATCTTAGAGTCTGCATGAGTGGTTTCTTTTTTGTTTGTCGTTTTGGGGTGGGAATGTTTTCTTCAATCGCACCTATTAGTGCATCTATATTCAATTTATGATGACCAGATACAGGGATTATTGGAGCATTTTCAGCAACTGTTCCCTTTGCAAACTTCTTGATAGCTAGATAGTTTCTATCAGCTTCCTGATCATTTACAAGATCTAGTTTGTTCTGGGCTATCACAATATGTTTCATACCTAGCATTTGTAGACTCAGAAGGTGCTCTCTTGTTTGAGGTTGAGGAACATCTTCATCAGCAGCTATGGTTAGTATTGCACCGTTCATAACGGCTGCACCTGATAGCATAATGGCCATGAGACTTTCGTGACCAGGTGTATCTACAAAACTAATCACCCGTGATAATCTGCCCTCTTTCCCACAGTTAGGGCAAGACGTTGTAGTTGAGTAGTTTTTTGGTGGATCACATCCTCCACATTTGTAAAAGGCTGCGTCAGCGTATCCTACCTTAATGGTGATTCCGCGCCGCAATTCTTCACTATGTGCAGATGTCCAGACCCCAGTTATTCCTTCAACTAGTGTAGTTTTTCCGTGATCTACGTGACCTATGGCGCCAATATTAACTTCAGGTTGACGGGGTAGCCTATTTTTTTGAAGTGATGTATTTGCCTTGGTCGTCATCTATTAATGATGAAGGGAAGGGGGTATTTAATATTGCGTAATCTACTTCACTTTTTCTTTTGAAGAAGTTGTTTTCTCAAGATTTTTGGTTGCCTTCATTTTCTTTTTGGTCGAGGGCACAGATTTCGTTTCAGATAATTTATCACCCTGTTTTTCATTTGTTTCTTTCTTTGTTATCACTTCTTTTTTAGGAGTTTCCTTTCCCTTTTCTTTTGAAGTTAGTTTTATGTCAGAATACGCCTCTTTTTTCTTTGTTGGAGACTTCTTAGGAGGTTTGCTAATAAGAATCGCATTTATCTGGTGAATTTCTTCTGTTATAGTGTTACCACGAACCAATTTTCTTCGCTTTATTCCTTTCTGGTTTGATCTAAATCCAATACCTTTTGAAAGGAGTACATGCTTCTTAACTCCACCTAAAACATCACTTCTCATTGGAAATCCACCATTGTCACTACCGCCAGTTATTGTTAATTTCCCTTCAACATTTACAGAAGACCCATCTATTTCATTACCTATCTTTAAGCCTTTAAAGATTCGGAATTGGTCATCGTTCAATTCGTACATCGTTGATTTTCCATTTTTTGGATCTGCAACTATTAGTTTTGATTTTGCCACGTGAAGTCGACCGCATTAATCTATTTATTCAGCTAATAAGTATTTTTCATTAGTATCTGGTCTGTTAAATCACGATCATAAGAAAAGATGGTGAATGTTAAACAGCAACAGGAGTAGTGAAAAACCTATTAGAAATCTCGTATTATTCAGGATACCCAATATAATGATAATCCTCCATATTAATTAAACAAATTTTATTTTGTACATGCTAAGACTACGTGGTTAATAGAATCAGGTAACATAACAGATGTTGCGTAATATGGATGGTACGATGGGGTTTCAATCCAATGATATAGAAGGGCAAGTGCATAAATGTCGAGCGTTGAGGGGCAAAGGTTTTTTTCTTTAACTTCGCGTACCTCTCTTTCAGAATACATTAGATCATTCTCAATTAAGCTATGTCCCAACCCAAGAACATGTCCTAGTTCATGAGTTATCACGTTATGTAATCCCAATAAACTAAGGTTTGACAATGCTATATCAATTCTTGCAGTTCTAATAGAATTGAAACTTGATATCAGTAATTTCGTTTCTCCTAGTAGCGAGGATGGAAGATTCTTTGCAAAGTTAATTTCAACTTCTGGATTACCTTGCAACAAAGTGTCATTTACACCCTGAATATAAACTGAAAAAGCTATTTGTTCCAGATATGCATATTCGGGATGGATATTAATGAAATCTGAAATTGATCTTTGCCATTGGTCGATAGCGCTCTTGACTGCATCGACTACGAGATAATCAGTGTCGATATTCATTTCTTCTTGGAGATTAATAAGAATCTTAAGATGGGGATAACTCCACGAAACTGCCTTGTTTTCCTCAATAGATACTAAATTAATAGACACCGCCTCAGAAGAAGATTGTGGATTTTGGGGAGCAATAGTAGTAATAGAAGTAATTGTTACGGTAGTGGTATTGATTAGGACCGTTGTGAAAGTTTCAGTGGTTGTATCGGTTATTATCACAATATTAGTGATTGGTTCATAGAGCTGCAGTTGTATTATTACTGGAATACTTATGACTACTATAGATACAGAAATAAGTAATATAGCAAATCTATTTTTCAAAATGTTAAACAGTCTAGTATCAAATAAAATTAATAACTTTTACCATAATAATTTGTTGCTGCGGTTTAGTGATGGTTTGAGTAATTTCGTTTCATTGATTATCAATAATTGGTGAAACAATATTATTTTTTACAACTGTAATTACCTCTTGATGACTTGTAATTATCTGAGTCAAACCCTGTTCTGACTTATTTCCGTACCCTGCTGTTGTAGAAGCGAAAGATAACGATACAATATATTGTGGAAGGAAACTCTTGAGGATGATAATTCCCCCCAATAACTATCGTCTGAAGCAAACCATCAAACTTGAATGTAAGTTACAAGATATAATTTAAACATAGGATAATAGGTGGTTTAAGGGGGTATTGAACGTTATGAGGTGTGTTTCTTGACTGTGGTTATGGGTGCCAAAGAACTTTTTCATCAGCTTTTAGATGAAATTAAACAAGATGTGAAGATTTTGCAAGAAGAGAAGGATGTAACTCCTGGATTAGCTGCAATTCTTGTAGGAGATGACCCTGTTTCTCAGGTCTATGTATCATTAAAAGAGAAAGATTGTGGAAAAGTAGGTATAAAGTCTACAGTGTACAAGATGTTTGATTATCCCCCAAAGACAAGGAAAAAGAAAGTGTTAGATCTTATCAGGAAGTTAAACAATGATCCCGAAACACATGGGATACTTATCCAATTACCTTTTCCAGATTTCGTTGATAAAGAGAAAATCTTTGAAACGCTTTCTCCACAAAAGGATGCAGATGGACTTACACCACACAATATGGGAAAGCTTCTTCTTGGCGAATATAGTGCAAAAAACAGTCTAATACCTTGTACTCCAAAAGGATCTATGGCAATATTAGATCACTTCGGAATTGATGTAGCTGGAAAAGACGCAATCATTGTTGGTCGAAGTACCCTTGTGGGGGAACCTCTCCGGAAACTACTGCAAGATAGAAACGCAACTGTTACTTGTACTCATAGAAAGACCAAAAACCTAGTTGAGAGACTAAGGAAAGCAGACATTATTGTAGCTGCTGCTGGAAGGCCTCCAGAATTATATCAAGAAAATGCCTTCCGACTTTCGGCTGATATGGTGAAGGAAGGAGTAATTGTGATCAGTATTGGGGTAAGGAGAGATCCAGCCACAAGCAAACTTGTATTTGATGTTGACTTTGAAGATGTGAAAGATAAGGCGGGGTATATAACTCCAAATACAGGAAGTACAGGCATCATGACAAGAGGTATGCTTCTTAAAAATACGATAAGCGCAGCAAAGAATCTCATAAGTTAAAAAGCATATAATGGGTTAATTTGCCTCTTAATCTCCACTATCCTATTCAGTGTCTCAACTTCATTCGTTGTTAATCTAACGGAGAATTTTCCTTGAAGAAATTTCGCCTCATCACTTTTGGGAACTGTAAAAAGATCATCTCCTTCATGGATATGTCTGTCTATGATTGGTTCACTCATTGATACTGCTACTTCAGATCCTTGTGGAGCCTCATCTATGTTTTCTCCCTTATCCTGAAGTTGCCTAATGGTCCCAACATTTTTTCCTTTAGAATTCATCACCTCGGATTTCTGCCTCAATCTTCCAGCTAAGACTTCTACACCGAAGACAGCTGGATCACTTCGGCGAAATATATATCCCTTCATCACTTTGAAGTAACAAGGAGGAGTTAAAGAGGTGAACACGCCTCTTTCAGTTGATTCTCTCTCTGATTCAACCCAGCTTGAGTAATCTTCAATTATGCTATATATTACGGGGTTCGAGAAGACTTTAATATTTTTATTTTCTATCTCCGTCTCGGCATCTGGGAGAATTTTTACATTAAAAGCTAGTACCACACCATGATAAAGATCTTTATCAGCCACTGCCTTTGCTTCTACAACATCACGTCTAGAAACAGGTCCTATGTCAGCTATCCTAATAGGTACATTTCTTTGCCTCAACATTTCAACAAGAGCTTCTAGACTACCAAGAGTATCTGCCCTCAAAACTATTCCACTTTGGTCAGTATTGATAAACGCCCGATGAATCTCGCCAAAAACAACTTTTGTCAGATCCTCAACGTTATCATGCGACTCAACTCCAATAAAAGGAGACCCAGGTAATACTCCATCTAGATCAGGTGTGATAATTTTCACACCTGAAGCAGCCCCTACCTCTTTTACTGATGAAAACTTGTCCCTTGGATCTCTCATTTCGTCCAAAGGTTTAGGCATGAACATAGCCTTTAGGTGAGTTACTATTGCTTCGTCACGCTTACCCATAACGATTTTATCGCCAATTTTCAGGACACCATCTAATAGAACCACATTGGCAGTTGCCCCAAGACCAGGTTCCTCCTTTATTTCCAGTACAATTCCACGGGGTTTCCCTTTGGAGATCTTTAGTCGTTTTTCCAAATATTGTTGAGTCAATCCTACCAGAACTGCAAGAAGCTCAGGAATACCTTCACCTGTTCTTGCACTGACAGGAACAATAGCTATTTCTCTTTTGAAATCTTTTATTCGATAGAATGCTTCGGATTCAAAACCTTGTTCTGAGAGGGTTCCCATAACTGTATAAACCCGGTTATCTATTTCATCTATAACAGATTTAGATTGGTTTTTCAGTGATTTGCCTATGAAAATATCGGCTCCTGGACGCCAACCAGATATCATATCTGTTTTGTTTAGTGCCAGAACAAATGGGACTTTTCTATTCTTGAGAATGTCTATACTTTCAAAGGTTTGAACTTCGAACCCTCGAGCGGAGTCCACTACTAAAATAGCTATATCTGCCGCTGAACCCCCTCTACTCCTAAGGTTGGTAAAGACTTCATGGCCTGGGGTGTCTATAACGAGAAGTCCCGGAACTGCAATTTCTCCACCTACCTGTTTAAGGAGAGACCCACATACATCTTTGAGAGTCTGTGTAGGTAAGAAGCTTGCACCGATATGTTGTGTAATTCCTCCAGCTTCGCGAAATTGTACACCTGTTCCCCTTATCTTATCTAACAATGAGGTTTTCCCTGAATCTACGTGCCCAAGGACTACTACAACCGGTTGCCTGATCTCTTTATTCAATTGATTCACTTTCAAATATGGTAACGATAAGATATTTTGTAGGGGTATAAAAGATATAGATTAAATCTTGTTAATTTTTTCAAAAAATATGTTATATGTATTGTGAGAAAATATTGTGAATGTCTAGAAAATTATTTTAGATTCTCTTTCAAAACTTTCTTTTGAGTCTGAGGCATGTATGATATTTTCTGTTAGCCCGAGCCCATAGTCTCCACGGATAGTACCAGGTGCAGCTTCATATGATTTTGTAGATCCAATCATTTTTCGCACAACCTCGATTGCAGTGCTCCCTTCCAGTATTACTGCAACAACTGGACCTGATATTATGAATAGAACTAAGTTGGAAAAGAAGCTTTTTTCGCGGTGGGGTAAATAGAGTTCTTCAGCTTGTTCTTTTGTAAAGTTGAACATTTTCATCTTTAAAATATTAAACTCTTTTTTTTCGAATCTAGATAAAATATCGCCAACCAGCTTCTGTTCAACACCGTCAGGTTTTATGACGATAAGAGTCTGTTCCAATCTTATTTCTTACTCTGAGGTTTTATGTAAGATTTAGTCCATTTATATTTTCGAGGATCTCTCTTTAACTTAAGACTGTTTTTCCTGCATTTGGATGAGCAAAAATGTTGGGTTACTCCGTCATTTCTTATGTAGGTTTGGCCATGAGATGGAGAGATATCTACCCCACAGAAGGCACATTTTTTTTCGCTGAACATTCTTTGGACCTATTTTATCTTTTTAGCTTCGCGCTCTGTTTCTCTCAACATTAGAATATCTTCCATGCGGATTGGTCCTTTCACATTCCTAGTTAGAATTCTACCTTTTTCTGTTCCTTCAAGGAGTTTAACACGAACCTGGGTTATTTCACCAGCTACACCAGTTCTTCCAACAATCTGTATTACTTCAGCTGGAGTTATTCGCTCCTCAGACATTCTTGAGATCGCTTCCTACAGTTAACCGTTTCTGGTCTTCTTGATACCAGTTATTATTTGTTCTATGAGACCTTCTGATTCACCGGGTTCAATAATGCAAGCCGCAGCTGCACCTAAATCTATGCCCAATGCCGGACCCATCTGAGATCTAGTAGGGACATAAATGTAAGGTATACTTCTTTCGTCACAGAGAATAGGTAAATGAGCCACTACTTCTGGTGGTTCAATGTCCTCAGCAATAATAACGAGTTTAGCTAGGTTGCGCTCTATTGCCTTTGTAGTTTCATTGGTGCCTTTTCGGACCTTACCGGTCTGCTTGGCCTGTCTTAATGCTTCATATCCTGCTTCAGATATCTCTTTTGGTGTTTCAAACTTTACAAAGAATGGTTTTGACATTAATTTATTACCCTCACAATATTTGACAAAATTTCTCTTTTCATTGGGTTCATCCGCTTATCACCATTGCGACTTGTCGATACTTATCCGGTAATTAAAGCTTATCTACACAAAAACAGATAATGAAAATGATATAATATTACCAACCATGCGATATTCTATTTCTTAGCTGGTCCAGAGTAGGAGTAGGGTATTTCTTTGCATTACATCTTTTTCTTCGTTTATGTTTAGCTAAGTTTTTCACCATCTTGCCACACACACCACATATTGGCATCATTAACACTTGAGTACACAAGACATCTTTAGTATAAGGATTTTTTTTATTTCCAGTAATAAAAAAATCTGTGTTCTTATTAAAAAACGGGCCCGGAGGGATTCGAACCCTCGACCCCCGGCTTAGAGGGCCGGTGCTTTGAACCAGATGATAATATTCTTCATCGGCCTATCCATACTGAGCTACGGGCCCAGCTGCCTGATTATAACATTGCTTTTTTAGAGTTTTGGTTTGAAACACCTCCTTTTAAAAAGGAAAACGTGCTATCTAACCCTTCTACAGTCAATCAAATCTAGACAATAATACTTTGTATTTCTTCAAGATTAATCCATAGTTTTTCACTGGATATACTAACTGAGATTTAGCCAAGAAAAAGAAAATAACATCCTTGCCCAAAGCAATGGTAATGGTCAATCGTAAGAGATTATTCGGCACTAGCGGAATAAGAGGAATTCCTGGCAAAGATTTGACATTAGATGTTATAACCGAACTAAGTCAAGCGATTGGAACTTTCTTTAAAGAAGGCCCGGCTCTTGTAGGATATGATGGAAGAGATTCCAGCCCCGCAATTTCGAAAGCTGTTACAGCAGGATTGATGAGTGTTGGTTTAGATGTTGGGGAATCAGAATTGCTTCCAACTCCCGCACTTCAATTCTATGTTAGAAAAATGGAGTACAAAGTGGGGGTAATGATAACTGCGTCACATAATCCCTCAAGATACAATGGTGTAAAAGTTTCAGGTGCCGATGGAATAGACGTAACTCGTGACGAAGAAAAGATTATTGAAGATATTTTTTATAAAAAAAAGTTTAACTTAGCAGATTGGAAATCTGTAGGTACCTCAGTCAAGGAGACACAGGCAGTATCATTCTACATAGATGGAATAATATCAGTCATCAACAAGGACAAGATACAAGAAAAGAACTTCCAAGTAATAGTTGATCCAGGTAATGGAGCCCAATGTATTTCAGCACCTTATCTGCTTGAGAAGCTAAATTGCAGACCAATATCACTCAATGCTGAAGTAGATGGAACATTCCCTGGAAGAGGTGCCGAACCAACTCCTGAAGTGTTGAATAGCCTATCAGAGACCGTTAAGAATAATGGAGCAGATATGGGTGTAGCATATGATGGGGATGGTGATAGAAGTCTCTTTTGTGATGAAAAAGGAGTTGTTCACTACGGAGATCGGTCAGCGGCATTACTTGTTGAATACATTCTTTCTGAAAATCCTGGCGCAACGATAGTAACCACAGTAAGTGCTTCCAAAGCTATAGACGATATAGTGAATGAACATAAGGCCAAGATTTACAAAACAAAAGTAGGAAGCGTGGATGTCTCAAATGCTATGATTGAACAGGATGCTCTATTCGGTTTAGAAGAGAACGGCGGATGCTTCTATGCGCCGCACATCCCTGTAAGAGATGGAGCTATGTCCACAGCACTAATTCTCGAAGCTTTGGCAAAGAGTAAGAGTTCTCTTTCTGAGATGCTAAGTAGCCTCCCTAAATATTTTCAAAAGAAGTCCAAGTTTGATTGTGTAAAAGAGTTAATGCCGCAATTAATGGAGAATATTGAGGGACAAATAAATGCAGATGTAGAACGAATTGATGGACTGAAAATATGGGAAGATAACAATTCTTGGATACTTCTAAGACCAAGTGGCACTGAGCCTGTAATCAGAGTATTTGCGGAATCGAACCAAGAATCCAAACTGAAAAAAATGATAGATGAATATTCAAATTTAGTTAAAGATGTTCTCAACCGTTATAATAATTAGGATAGGTGAACCCAGCCTTTTCGATCAATTTTATGCTTACTCTCACCATCATCAAACAGAATTTGGGTAGTATCATTGGTCACCTTTCCAATCTCAATAAGTGGAAAACCGATATTCGAAGCTACTCGTTGAGCAATTGACCATTTTTCTTTAGGAATTGTTGCTACAATCTCATATTCCTCACCTCCATGGAATATGATATCTTTCACATCTAATCCGACCTTATCTATAGTATCAATCATACTCTTGTCGGCAGGCATTTTCGAAACCTCAAAACCAACTTCACTAACTTCCGCTAATTGATGTAATGATAATGCTAACCCATCACTTGAATCTATGGATGATGAAAAAATACTGTGTTCTCCTAAAGCTAATGCAAGTTTTAATTTTGGAGTAGGTAGAAGAATTGATGAGATTGCCTTCTGCTTAATCTTACCAGTAATATTCAAGCTTTCTTGAAGCACCTTAAGCCCTAGAGGAGGATATCCAAAGAAACCAGTTACGACAAGCTTATCTCCTGGAACAGCACCATTTCGTCTAACAATTTTATTGGAGAACCCAATCATACAACAATCTATGATAAGGTCGTCAGCCTCATTTGTGTCTCCTCCAATTATGTCTAAGTTGTATTCATCAGTAGCTTTCTTAAAACCATTAGCAAGTTGATTTATTTCTTTTCGAGTTGCACTATTTGGAATACCGAGTGAAAGAAGTGATGCTTTTGGTTGAACACCTTTTGCTGCAAAGTCACTCACACACCCAATTATACTCTTTCTGGCTATCTGCCAAGTTTTCATACCTTGGGGTGCATCAGTTTTTCTAACCAGCATATCTGTCGAAATAATTAATTTGCCTTTTTCAGTTGGAAGTACCGATACATCGTCTCCCATCTTCGAGGATGAATAAGAGAGAGAACCTACTTTTTTTAGGAGAATGTTAATTATTTCTTGTTCGTCAGGTTTATTCAACTCTTTATGCCTTCATTCAGTATCTTTGAAATTTTATCTTTGTAACGATTCATAAGTTCTGAGGTGGTTTTCTCTGTTTTAGACTCGACAGAAATACGAATAATATTCTCAGTATTCGAAGACCTTATCAATATCCAAGATCTATTTGTCATCATGATTTTTATACCATCCATTGTATCCACATCACCTTCTTCTTCGGATAACGTCTTTATAATTCGGTAAGCATCTTCTTTTCTGCAATTCATCTTTTCCCTTAGGATAAAATACTTGGGTAAACCCTTAACGATACTTGCTAAACTTACTTTGAGATTTACAATTGCGGATGCGATTAAAGCAGATGCAAGTACTCCATCTCGACAAAAGTTAAAGTCCGAAACTATCAATCCACCGCTGCTTCCTTCACCACCAACGAATATTTTCTCTTCAATCATACGCTGCATAACATTTGCTTCACCAACTTTACTGCGAATTACCTTACATCCTGATTTTTCAGCTATATCCTCTACAGCTAATGTTGTATCCGCACTTACAACAATATTCTTTAGAAGTCCTGAATCTGAAAGATATTTAAGATAAATCAAGAGAACATAATCAGATCTTAATTTTGTACATTCATTATCGATGAATACAACTCTATCAGCATCGCAATCATATGCCACCCCAATATCTGCAGAAGAATCTTTGACCTTTTCTGAGAGGGCTCTTAAATCATCTTTAGTTGGATCCATACCTCTTGAGAAGATACCTGGAGTCCCATTTACTGTTAAAACTCTGCAACCAAGCTCCTGAAAAACATTAGGAAGAAACAAACATCCAGCTCCACCACCAGGATCAAGTACAACCTTAAGTTTTGAACAGGAATTTGCACCAACATACGAAACAATATCTGCTGGATAGTGTGATTCTGTAGGAAGAATATTTCCAGCTTTAAATAATTGTGTGCGACTTGAAAAAAACATTCTTTGAAGCCGATTCAACTCTTCTTCAAATAATCCTCTTGCACCTTTAACTACAAATTTTATTCCATTCCATTCAGGCGGGTTATGTGATGCGGTTATGACTAATCCTCCATTGAGGTTCCCTCTTAGAACCTCTCTAAAAACAGAGGGTGTAGATGTCACACCTAAATCAATAACGGTACATCCCCTACTCAGCAATCCAGAGATTGCAGCATTGGATGCCATAGATCCGCTTGATCTGGTATCTCTTCCTATAGCACACAATCCTCCATCTATGTATTCTGCAAAACTTCGCCCTATCTCAGCGTAGTCATTTGCTGTAAGATCGGTGCCGATTACACCTCTTATCCCAGAGATAGAAGTGACTCTCAATATACCTATTTTGAACAGTTCGAGATAATATAAGGTTGGCTACAAAAAGATTAACCTATATCTTATGTTATTTGGGTAATAGAGATAGAATAATAATTAGCCTTGTTATAGATACATTAATGTTACTACACACTATTTCAGAGCCACAATGAAACTTGTTCTTATGTTATAGTTATTAATCATCTAAACCTGATAAAGAATGTGCCTCAACGACTAAAAGAGATTCAAAAGCAAATATTCTCAAGAATAAATTCGGTAGAAGCTACAAAACTTGTACAAGATATGGTGAAAATAAAAAGTGTAAACCCGCCAGGTAATGAGGATGCTATGGCGATATATCTGGAAAAGAAGATGAAGGAAATAGGTCTTGAAGTTCATTTGGATGAGTGTTTGCCTGGTAGATCAAATGTTATTGGCCACCTAAAAGGGACGGTTGGTTATCCAACATTAATGCTGAACGGCCATCTTGACATAGTTCCACCAGGAGATAAACGTCTATGGTCTTTTGATCCCTTTGGGGGAGTTCTAAAAGATGGGAGAATATACGGACGGGGTTCAGCGGATATGAAAGCTGGTCTGGCATCAATACTTTTAGCTTCAAAAGCAATCAAATTATCTGGCATACAATTAAAGGGAGACCTAATGCTTACAGGAGTAATTGATGAAGAAGTTACAGGTTTAGGGGCTCAAGAACTTATTCGTAGAGAAAAAGCTGCCGATATGGTAATTGTAGCTGAACCTACTGAGCTAAATCCGGTTAGAGCACATAAAGGATTAGTCTTTTTTGAGATATCCACTATTGGAAAAGCAATCCACTCAAGCAGAGTATCTTCAAAATGGAATAAAGGAGAAGTGAATGCCATTTACCAAATGGGCAAAGTTCTAATAAAAATCCAAGAATATCTGGTTAATCTAGAAAAAAAAGTGGATCCACTCGTCGGAAGCCCAACAATAAGCGTTGGAACTATAACAGGTGGCTCAAAGACCAATATAGTACCAGACAGATGCACCATAACAGTAGATCGAAGACTCTTACCCAGTGAGACTATAGAAGATGCTAAGGCTGAGATGGAAAATATCCTTCAACAATTACATAAAGAAGATCCTCGTATAAAGACAAATCTAAAGATTATTGTCAGCAGGAGAGGAGCCATTACAAATCCAGATGAACCTATTGTTCGTTTGTCGAAAGAGGCAGCTGAAGAAGTGCTAGGGAAAGATGTAGAAGTTACAGGCAGTCCTGCAACAAGTGATATGGAGGTTTTTATGAATCAAAGATGTATCCCCACTGTTTTGTTAGGTCCCGGTAGTCTTAGTATGGCACATATAATAGATGAATATGTAGAGGTGGACCAGATTGTGGATGCAGCCAAAATATTTGTAATTATAGCTTTGAAGACTTTGGGCTGAATCTATTCCAATTCCTTGTTTGGCCACATCATCTTTCTTAATGTTAGGCCGACCTGTTCAATCGGATGCTGCTTCAATTCGTCCATATATTTGTCGAATGCTTGTTTTCCCTCTTTTTTATAAGCATCAATCCATTCTTCTGCAAATTCGCCTGACTGTATTTCTTTAAGAGCTTTACGCATACCTTCCTTCGATGCCCCACCAACAGCATATGAACCTCTGGTAAGGCCACCATAACGAGCTGTTTCGCTAACACGCCTATACATTCCTCCAATACCATATCGTTGAATAAGGTCCACTATCAGTTTCAACTCGTGTAGGCACTCAAAGTAGGCTATTTCGGGGGCATAACCAGCTTCAACAAGAGTATCAAATGAATTCCGTATCAATTGGTCCACTCCACCACAAAGATCTACCTGCTCACCGAAGAAATCAGTCTCAACCTCTTCTTTGAATGTGGTTTCAAGTATTCCTGCTTTTGAACACCCTACTCCTTTAGCCATAGCCAGTACCCTCTTCAAAGCCCTGCCAGAAAAGTCCATTTCAACAGCAACTAATGCGGGGGTTCCAAAATTTTCTAGATATACTTCCCTAACTCGTTGTCCAGGGGACTTCGGTGCGATCATTATTACATCGACTGATTTGAGAGGCATTATCCATTTCCAATGAATTGCAGCACCATGTGAGAAGCTAAGTGCATTTCCTTCTTTGAGATTGGGTGCTATTTTATCTGTGTAAATATCAGATTGTATCACATCAGGAACAAGTATATGGACGATGTCTGCTATTTCAGCTGCCTTCTCAATTTCATAAACTTTGTGGCCATCAGCTTCTGCCTTTTTCCAGCTTTCACCATCTTTCCTAAGTCCCACAATAATGTTAAGACCTGAATCCTTCATATTGTTAGATTGAGCTTGCCCTTGATTCCCATAACCGATTACGGCTATTTTCTCATTCTTTATTTCATCAATGTTAATGTCTGAATCGTACCATTTTCTAATCAAAGCTGTATTCATCCTTGGTTTGTTGAGGTTACCAACTTTCACTACTATAAAGGCTTTAAGACTAATTATCTTTGGATCTTTGAGGATCTCGTTCTGTGGTGCTCTTATTAGTACTTGATAATCGCTTTAGATTAACTGTTAAAATACCATTAAGATAAGAGGTGTTAATTAGGGTTAACCCTTTCGGTAGTTTAACCTTCTGTTTGAATCTTCCTCCCCCAATTATGGAAAGTGACTTTGTTTTTAGATTTATTTTTACATCTTCGACTGGCCCCGGGACCTCAGCAACCACCGTAACTTTGGTGTCAGATTCAAGAACGTCGCATGTCCATATCTTCTTAGGAGACTCTTCAGTTCCAAATTCTCTTTTAACAAGCTGTCTAATTTCTCTCATCCAGTATATCATGAGGATAACCGCAACACCTGCGAGTACGAGTCCAAGCAATCCTCGTTGTATTCGGATAAGGAATAGAAGTAGGAGACCCATAAGGAATATTCCTATAACTAGTGTAAACATAGACCCAAGTTGAGCTAAACCATTTGAGCCAATTCTTCTCATCTCATCTCTAGCCATGCTTTCGCCTACTCTTTAGGCTACGCTTAGAATCTATAAAGATTATGTTACTTCTTATTGGAAGAAGATAGAAATGTAGTGCATCTCAACTATACCTTGGACATTTACAAGTATTCCATAGTTTATTGCATTATCATCATACCATTTTATAATTCGATTACCACTCGCTTTTGTACCCCAATCACCAACAAAAGATTCCAAGAGAGACTGAGTATTTTCTCGCTGTACTTCATCTTTGTAAGTAGCATTTCCTTCAAAGAAGGCAATATCTGGTGTCATCATGCTTGGCTCAACAATCTCTAAATCCTCGTTCAAAATAATGCTTTCAATAATATCTATACGATCTTCTGCACCTAGTTCAGTTATCTGGGGAGCATCAATTCCACCTAACTGAGCTAAGTACTCACTGAAGGCCTCTTCCGGAGTAGATCCTAATCCGATGAAGGTTTCACCAGTAGCATAAGCTCCTACAACAGCTACTAATCCGAGCTCCGTAATTACTCCACCAGCTTTTGCTGTATAGACAGGAATTATATACACATCATGATCACCTACCCTGTACAATATTTTGTCACCCTCTCTTACACCCCCTGCGCTACTTAGGAGTGTTTTACGCTCAGCGTATTTCTCATCTTTTGTTAATGCTTCAACGACAGCTGATGGACCAAGAAGTTTTAAGGCCTCTTGTTCCAATGGTATTTTGTAAAAGATAATGTTACCTAGATTGGTAAAATCGTTTTGTAGAACTGCATAGCCAGCTAGATTCTTTCCAGGTGATCCCTTTAGTTGAAAAGAGATGACACCAAGAAACTCTGGTTCATCAAAAAGGGGAGGTTTTGCTATTACGAAAGCGGTATCTAATTCAGGAGGGATTTCATAGAACTGGTTTGCAACTATGAAGGTTGCGGGATCTGTCACATGATAGTCATTGAAGAGTGATATTCGCCACTCAAATAATTCTTCAGGATATCTCATTTGATTTTTGAGCCAAGATGGGATATCATTTTGTGTATATTCACTATATGTAATTTTAAAAAGCTCACTAAAGAAGTCGTCACCTGTTATGAAAAGCTCAATGGAACCATCATAAGTATTGATGAGTGAATAACCAACATGTCTTAGTAATGGGTTTCCGGTGCTCCAAGCTATATTTTCACCATCTAGACCTACTATTAATGGCATTAACCAATAGCTGTTTTCACCATCTGTAACAGGGTACATATCAACCGGTGTTTCTCCAAAATTGTAAAGGAAATATGGAAAGAGCAGTTCCATCCTATCGTAAACATCTCTATACCTAAGCGAATGAATTGTATCACCTGGGAATGATACTATGAATGTTGAATCGAATATCCAGCTAAGAGGAGGGGGCATATTGACCCCGCCTTCACCGTCATAAAATACGTCTCCAGGAACTTCAGCACTTCGTCCAATTCCAAGTGGGTATGCTGCCCAGGTATTCTTCAATAGGCCTCCTTCACCGTAGTATATTTCTCTCTGCGCGAAGAAGTTTGATGAATCCACAATCACACCATCTTGACCCTCTAAGAGAAGGAATCCATTTGGAACGTGTGTGTAAAACATGTGTTCGTTGAACCAGATATTATCCTCTTCAATAGTTTCTGGGAGTACAGGTTTCATTGAAGCGCTCCAATAAAGTGTGTTGTTAAATCGAAGGATATCTGAGTCTTCAAAATCGACATATGGGATAAGCCCTATTTCTGGTTTTAGTTTGGCAAAAGCTGCTTGCCAGTCCCAGAGTCGAATTTTACTGAGGAGACTACTCTGATTCTCTACATATCGACCTATTTGATTGGGTGCAACTGGAGAGATACTAAAGTTATAACGGACTTCATTTATTTCGTCAATTTGGGCAAGATATCGATTTACGGATATCTCTTGAGTAGTATATGGACCCAACCACTCAACTTTTCTAGCATCAGCTATACTATTCTGTACAGCTACGGCTGAGCCTGCTATTATTGCAATAATCAAGATGGTGACGACCCGAAAGAGCATACTACGCCCAGTTCTAGGTGTAACACGTCTTCGTCTTGAACGATCTAAGAAAGAGAATACTGCAAATAATAGCCCAGCTCCAAATACTCCACCAATAATGAATTTGGTGTTATAGTCAATGTAAGAGGGAAAGAACATGTTTACACCGGTCCATAAAAGGGCTAATGATATTAGGGCTTCAATCGTTGCTACTGGAATATTTACAGGTTGTCCAGGTTCTGTTGATTGAAGGAATATAGAGGTCCCCACTTTAACTATTTGGGTTAAGCCAATTAGAATTATCAGCCGAACACCTAGCACGGTTAAAATTGGAGTTAGAAGAAGAGTTAGTGCAGGGGTTAATGGTATAACACTCTGCTCAGCAAAAGTCATAGAGAGAGTGGGCGTTACGAAAGGAAGTACCAATAGATTAGGAATACTCAAGATGTTTGAATTCCAACCATTAAACATTGCTTGAATGCTCATACCAAATATTATGTTTGAGAAGATAGTCATTCCAATAAGAACCTTTGTGACTTGCCAAAGAAGAAACTTCACTTTTGAGAGTTTGAAATATGTAAACCCCAAATATTCTGGAGGAATTGTTAATATTTCCGCCCTGGAACTTTTTAAGACTCGCAAAACTAATCTGGTTAACCACCAAGTAATTGAACGTCTACTCT
>Ga0187827_10000741_pt1 | contig 50157 bp, 52 predicted proteins | sample ETNtaG_39_FD_167969 | JGI IMG/M metagenome (GOLD analysis project Ga0187827, IMG submission 167969) | Marine microbial and viral communities from oxygen minimum zone, Eastern Pacific Ocean - ETNP2014_SV_150_PacBio MetaG (Illumina Assembly) | ecosystem: Environmental > Aquatic > Marine > Hypoxic...
TATTTTTTTCATCCACTCATTTCTACCTGCAAATATGTTTATTAATCAAATTAGGGATTAGAAGTTGGTTTAATGGTTGATAAGTATGAGCAACTTGTTGGCAACTACAAGATTATTTTACTTTTCTAAAAGTGTAAGGCAATAATATTTATGAAAACTAATTTTTCTTCTGAATTGCGGCCGCCTTCCCGGTTGCTGCTTGGTCCCGGGCCCAGCAACATCCATCCTCAAGTTAGTATGGCTTTAGGTTTACCTATTGTTAGTCATCTTGATCCATTTTTTCTGTTCATCAGTTGTTTGAAAGATGGTATTCTTGCGCAGCTGAAACGCCTGAGCCGAACATCACGAATAAGGCGGTTAAACTCAATCAAAGCTCTTTAATCATAGCAATTCTGATAATAATGCTGAACAGAACTTCCCACGAAACATTAACGAATTGTTTAATCTACGCAATAGTTATTTCATAACTGTTTTGGTCTGCATTAACTATTCAACTTATTAGTAATTGATCTTTAAAGTAGGTTGAGCATATAGATAATGAATTTGAAAATAGCTTTTCCATATATTCTTCGGCTTCAAGTATTTTCAGCTGGCGCCGCTGTCATGGCTTTGGAGATTTTAGGGAGTCGGCTATTAGCTCCGTACTTCGGCAACACATTATTTGTTTGGGGCAGCTTAATCGGGGCAGTTCTGGCTGGGCTAAGTGTTGGTTACTATTATGGTGGAAAAATTTCGGATGTTAAACCTGATTATGCGACCTTCTCACTTATCATATGTTTAGCAGGTATTTATGTTCTGATCACAACATTTACCTTAGGTGGTATATTTGAATTTGTCTTGTTAATGCGGATTGGGGATCGGTTTGGCCCTTTAGTGGCAACGATCATCATTCTTGGCATTCCTAGTATTCTTCTGGGTATGGTCTCTCCGTATGCAATAAAGCTTAGTGCAAAAACTTTGAAGAGAGTGGGGGCTACAGCTGGAAATCTGTACTTTGTTTCTACGGTCGGAAGTATATTCGGCACCTTCATTACCGCTTTCTTCCTTATTCCCGAATTCGGTGTTACTAATATTCTCTATGGCTTGAGTATTATGCTCATAGGGATATCACTTGTTGGTTTACCTTTAAAATGGAAAACTGTTGCTGTTGTTATGCTATCAATCGCTCTGGCACTTGCCGCCAGTACCCCAAGCTATTCAGAGGGTGTTGTGTACCAACGAGATACTTTGTATCATAGACTAATTGTAGTCGATAACAGCGTTACCGGAGTTAGAACTCTAGTCTTAGACGATAATTTTCACAGTGCAATGGATCTACGTAACCCCCAAAGAGTGGTTTTTCTATACACCGGCTTTTTTCACTTAGGCTTTGCTATTAATCCCAACATCAAAGATGTACTTTTTGTTGGCGGAGGCGGTTTCTCAGGCCCGAAACGGTTCTTAGCCGATTATAGTGATATCACTGTCGAAGTAGTTGAAATCGACGAATATGTGGTTAAAGTCGCTGAAGACCATTTCGCGGTAAAACCTGATCGTCGACTGAAGATCAATATTGAAGATGGCCGAACTTTTCTCGCCCGCTCAGATAAAAAATATGATCTTGTGGTGCTGGATGCCTACGCCAAGAGCTATGTGCCATTTCACCTTATGACATCTGAATTTTTCGAGTTGGTAAATGAACATCTTACCCAAGACGGCGTTGTAGTCTCAAACATCATAACTTCCATTGAAGGTCGCACTTCAAACCTCTTTAGAGCAGAATTAAAGACTTTAGAACCTATTTTTCCAAATTTATATGTCTTTCCAGTCTCAAATACTGATTCAGGCGTGGTGCAGAACATTATAGTAGCTGCGTCAAAATCAAATCAACAAATATCGTCCGACGAAATGATCCAAAACATTGAAGGAATTGTGATAATTGATGGTTCAAACGATTATGTTAATCACCTATATGATCAACAGATACAGACTCATGATGTGCCGATACTAAGTGATGATTATGCGCCAGTCGAAACTCTGTTAAATCCTTTAACTGGCCAAAAATATGTTAAAGAAATTGTTGAAGGAAACAATGTTATAACGAAAGAAAGTGTCAGAACTAATTATTCTATCGAAACTCTGTCATTAAATATAACAGCAACTACTCTCTCAATCTCCATTGCGATTATAGGTCTTGGACTCATATTGTCAAGAAAAGCTAAATTATGGTAATCTCACATCTGTAAATTACTATATATTTTTAATATTTCCAAAATAATCTTAAATATATCCAAGTTATAACCAATATTATGGAGATATCTCTAAAGGAGGACTCTTTTGACAAGCTCTCAATGATCCTATCTTCCACTGATATGTATTTACCTTGGTTCAAATCAAAGGAAGATGTTAATGAGCTTGTAAGAACTATTTTTAACGAGAAAGAGGCTCAAGTGTTAGTCACGCTCCCAATTAGGCGAATTCCGATGGATTTGGTGACACTCGATGAAATAGCGCCTAACGTTGATCTTCCCAAAGAAGAGGTTCACCAAATTTTGGAGAAACTAGCTTCAAAAGCATTACTCTATTCAGGGAATACCAAGAATGGGCAAAAAGGTTACTCTTTACTCCGTCGAGGATATGGGTTTAAACAAGTATTTTATTGGAAAGGTGAGAAAACACCAGAAGCAATTAAGGTTGCCGAGATAACAAAGAGATCATATGGCGGAAATTTGTTCCAAGCGCCTCCGCCAAGTGAGAACGCCAAGAATGCCGTGAAAGGTTATCGTTATTTACCTATTAATAAATCAGTTGACATAGTAAAACAATCTGTTTATCCATATGAAATGATGGAGGAAGTGATCGCTAAGACAAAAAAGATTGCTCTAGCTCATTGTCCCTGCCGAATGCGTTTTGAAATTACTGAAGGGCAGAGCTGTGGACACCCCCTTGAGGTATGCATGAAGTTTGATGAGCTAGCAGAGTTTCTGATTAAATCCGGACTTGGAAGAGAAATTAATAAAGCTGAAGCATTGGATGTGATTCGTAAAAGCGATGAAGCTGGACTCGTCCACTTCGTTGAAAATTCGAAGGATGGGATCAAACACAATTGTAATTGCTGTGGTTGCGCTTGTTGGAATGTAGGCCCCATAAGAAAGAGAATGATTCCAAGAGACATGATGATGGCCACCTATTTTATTCGAGAGACTGACACGGATCGTTGCGATGCATGTAGTACCTGTGTCAACATATGTCCAGTTGAGGCTGTCCAGATAGATGGTGATTGCTCGTCAGTCGATAAGGAATGGTGCATTGGCTGCGGGGTATGTGCGCCTCGATGCCCCAATGAGGCTATAACGATTGTTCGTCGGACAGATGTTGGAACGCCTCCTGAAGATTTTGAGACTCTCCACACCCAAATGATGGAAGGCGGATTTAAACAATATTAGTGGAAACTAAATCTCATTCTATTAAGAATCTAAGTTGGCTCTTATTTTTCTACTCTGATACCTTTAATTGTGCACTCGAGTCCTTCTATGATCTTAGTTTGTTCACCGCACTTGGGACAGGCTAAAGTAAACGTGGGGAACCCTGTTTTCTGATTTCTTTTTGTGCCCATTTTTCCCTTATACTGACAATTGCTGCAATATACTTTCGGATTTATTGTTTGAATGCGCAATTCGGAGTTTTCAAGGATGGTGTCTTTAATTAGAACTTCATAGCAGAACCTTACTTGATCTTTGCTCAGGTGAGTGAGTTTTCCTATTAAGAGTTTAACTGATTTGATCTTTTTTGCATTGTTATGCTCCGCAGCTTGGATAACCGTTTTTACTATTCCGATTGTCACTGAGAACTCATGCATTTTGATAAATCCTTGTATGTTCAGATATCATGTAATACATCTATTATAAGGAAATAGTTGGTTAAGTCTCATATCTAGATTAGACGAGGCTACGCCCATATTTCGTGAGTTCAACTCCTCTTTTCTTTGTCACTAAAATTGTGTCTTCAATGCGAACTCCGAACTTTGGGAAATATAACCCGCAGTTTCCAACACCCAACACCATGTTTTCTAATAGTCTCACGTCTGGGGCATCTTCAACCTCAGTATGTCCAGGTGGAATAGGCGTCTCTGAATGATCTAAGCCGATGCCATGCAAAAGAGGGCGAATGAACTTGTTTCGGTACCCTGATTTTAAAATTGAATCTGCAAATGTGTCTTCAACGTTCGCTAAGGTTGCCCCTTCTTTGGCTGATTTAATACACCGTGATAATCCTTTGGCGTATGCAGCGTATGCTTTCTTTACTTCAGGTTTTGGGCGGCCTACTGTTGTCATTCTACATAACTCTGCGCAGTATCCTTGTATACTGGGTGAAATGCTGATTATCACTATATCGCCTTTTCGTATCTTTCTACTGGTTGCTAATCCGTGGGCTAGAGCAGTTCGGGGTCCAGATGAAACATAGGTTGGACTACCTAAACTCTCAATTCCATGTCGGCGCATACTATATTCAATCTCTCCAGCTACCTCAATTTCAGTTTTACCTTCATCAATAAAGTCTATGCCTACTTTCATAGATTGATCAGCGATACTGCAGGCTCTTTTTATGCACTCAATTTCGTCAGTTGATTTGATTTGCCTAAGCTTACTTATCACAGAAGTTGCATCACTTATTTTGAAAGGCGGAGGCAAGATCTTACTTTGATAACGCTCAAACATGGATGCATTCATATATGATTTCTCAACTCCTATCTTCAAAACCCGGAGATCTTCAAGCAAATTTTTTATTCGTTGATACATATCTAATTCCGCCTTGAAAGAAATAACCTCATGTTGGGTTTGCCTTTTAACCTCACTGACATCTGTTATAGGCGCAAAAATAAAAACATCACCATTTGTTGTAATAATAAGTAAAAGACAAGGTCTGCTATCGTCTATGAAATATCGTAAATTAGCGGGGTTCTGGATTAAAACTGCATCAAACTCAGTTTTTTCTAATGATCTACATAGACGTCGAATCCTTCTTTGAAAATTATGCGAAATCATTAGACAATTTATTGGTTATCCAATATTTATTAAATGTTTTTCAATCGAGGAATAATTTAGTCAGGACATCTTTATGATAAGAACTTAACTACATTCGTGTCTATCTTCTATCAAATATTATTCAAGAAGTAACATTATTCTTTTGTTCTAGAACATGTGCTCATCCTGCACTCAAGGTTTTGGCCAGCGTCTGATTGCAGCCAGTCTCCTATTGCAATTTATTCTGGTGTCAATTATTGGATTATGTATGCTTCTTTCCGCCAAAGAACACTTTATCTTTAGTGCTCTCCTGCATCTCTATAATGACACTGTTTGGTTCAACTTTCAAGACATCGCAAACAGCCTTTGTAACTGCTTTAGCCAACTTGCTTTTAATTTGGTTTGAGCGACCTTCAAGTAAATGTATTTCTATAAACGGCATAGTCTGAAATAATCATTAGATATTTAAAAACCTTCAGTAGATTAAATTAATTAGGCTATTCCACGTGGCAGTCAATATTTTACGGTGAGTTGTTATAACAATAATATTCTTATTCTAATACGTGTTCTTGTGTTTAAAGATGGCTATTAACATTCGCTATTCTACCACACATTCAGGTTCACCATAGTTATGTTTATTAGAAGTTTGTTTTATGTTTTGTAGTATGGTCATGGATATTCAGTTATTGTTATTGCAGATAATCAAGGTGGTTTTTGTATTAGTCGGCGGGTTGGTGGTTTTTCTATTATTCAAGGGGTATAAAAGATATTGGCCATGTAGAAGATGTTTCTAAGCAAATTGACCTTCTAAGTGAAAAAGCTGGCTGTAACGATGACCCACTTTAGCCCTTTAGGTTATTTATCTTGAAATAAGAGATCCTTAAGGACACTTGAATCTTTTCTAATCTTAAGACCTTCGCGCTCTCTGATTTTAATATATTGAGCAAGTATCCTATCCATGACTTTAGGATCGATCTTGCCTAATGGAGTGTCCAGTTCTTTGAGCTTTTTAGGGATAATCTCCTTTTCTAGGTCAAAGCCTTCTTGCTGCTTATAGGTGTATAGATTATGGAAGATATTTTTTCCTATTTCCTTCAGCTCTTCTTCAGTTAAATTAATCCCAATACTTTTCAATGTTTGGATAGTCGTATCTGCTGAGTAGATGCTTCGGGAAAAATAGCAAGCAATTAACGAATATGTAATATTGAGCCAATTCTCTTGTTCAACAAGGAACATTGCTATATCATCTATAGTTTTTTGACCGGATAATATTTTCTGATCAATTGAATAGCCTGAATTGCTCAAATGTGAGTGTCTTGCACCAACCAGAGTGCCGATTATATGGCCATATCCTGTAGTATATCCAGCTAGACCGTTTCCCCCTAATACCACAGCGAAGTCTATTCCACCAAATTTTTCAGAAGCTCGGTTAAGCCCCTGAGCTAATTTTGCGTAGAAGGGATGTTTCGCCGAAGCTAAATTATCTATCATTTCGGTGAAAACACCTTCAGGATCACCCCATTTCGGATTTAAGTCACCTATTTGGTTAACGCTAAGAACACCTTTTTCAACGGCTTCTGTAATCCAAGACAATACAGTGCCAGTCATCATCGCGTCAAGCCCCAAATCTCCACATCTTTGTATAAGACGAGTAATAGCTTCAGGATTACCTATTCCGAGGTTACTGCCCAAGGAGTACATTGGTTCATAGTTGTACGGAACTAATACTTCTTCACGCGCAATTTCTTCACGTCCTCGTTCATGTTCTGGCGCAAACTTAACTCTTAAACTTGCTAGATGTATGCAGGCAACGGGACAGCTGTCGCATGTAACCTTTCTTCTAAACATTTTTTCCGCAAAATTCTCGCCAGACATTTCCGCGGCTTTCTCAAACCGTCTCTCTTTGAAATTGCGTGTTGGGAGAGCGCCTAGTTCATTCAAGTCTAAGATGTTTCCTGAAGTACCCAAATGATGATATTTGTACATCTTATCCGTGGTTACAACTTCATTATTCAGTTGTTCATACATTTCTTTAGCGGCTTTTGGGTCGTTGAGCTCTACTCCGCTTGTTCCAATTATTTGGATTGCTTTAAGTTTCTTGCTGCCAAAAACGGATCCTAAACCCAGGCGGCCAAAATGATGATGTCGGTCAACTATAACGTTGGAGAAGGCAACCATATTTTCCCCCGCGGGTCCTATTGTAGCAACACTCTGGATGCAGTCTCTTATGGGTTCAGATAAAGATCGTTCAGTTGTAGAAGTTCCTAAACCCCATAGGGACGAAGCTGGAAGTATATCGACTTGGTTGTCCTGAATTTTTATGATTTGAGGCGTTTTCCCAGCGCCTTTGATAATTAGACCGCCATACCCTGAAAATCGTAGGGCGTTAGCGAACTGTCCACCTGCATGTGATTCTCCAAGATTCCCGGTTAATGGGGATTTGAAAAGTGCAACAGATTTAGACATACAAGGAAATATTCCGGTAAGGGGCCCGATTGTTATTATGATGGGTGCATCAGGTGAGAATGGGTCAATTTTTGGTTTTGCTTCTTCTAAAAGTAGCTTAGATGCGACTCCAACGCCGCCAATATACTTCTGAAATAGATCTTTGCGTTCCACGACGTTGGAAGTTTTTTCGAAGAGGTCCAAATATAGAATATTTGACAGCATGATTAACCACTTTCCTCCGTATACCAAAATACACTATGTGGGCAATATTTTGCACAATCACCACATTTATCGCATAAGATAGGAATCTTAGTATTTTTATCTAGAATTAATGCATTGTATTGGCATGCTTTGACACAATCATAAGTCGTGCAGACAGAGCATTTTGGAGGATTTAGAGTGATTCCCCCTTCTGGAAGCGCTCTTAAAGCATCATGGGGACAAGCAATTGCGCATTCAGGGTCTTTACAGAATCTACAAAGAGTTACTATTGGAGCTTTAGATGCTGTCCTATCTGATTCGATAAAGACCGCTGTTCGTGAGGGGTCTACAGAATTAAATAGGTGACGAGAACATGCAAATACGCAACTATAACAAGATATGCAACGTTCTGAATGTTTAACTTTTATGATATATTGCATAGATATTGGACCTGCTAACCTTCAGGAGCATTCCAGTTTTTAGTAATGAAGTCTTTTATTTGTGATGAGTCTCTTGGTCCTACAATTACGTCCCATTTGGTCTCATCTTCTAGATCGCCTCTTAGACGTGCAGCTAGTTGTGGGATAATCATTTTCTTATGGTTTACCATTTTTTTAACTTTTGAAGATTCAATAAGTTCCTTTACAGAATTAGCTGTAAATTGGCCACCAGCGACGCTAACTTCAACAGCAAGTCCTCCAGTGTTAGCAACAAGAAGGTAACAATCGGTTTCTTGTGCTTCAATATCATTTGCAACAGTATAGTATGTCAAAGCAAAATTTGTGGTAACTAAGACTGGAGAGGTCTTATCCGGTTTACCGATTTTTCTTAAGCCAGGATCAACTGCAACAGGTTTCCTTGGGTCTGTATAGATATTCTGTCGTAGAGTAGCTACTGGGAGAACAGACCAAGGGTGAAGTGTGTGCATTATCAACAAGTCCGCTGAACGCGCCATCATGATCGCGGCCACATAAGCTTCTTCATAGGATGTTACTGGATCTTCACCGCCATTAAGCCATACCATGGCCGGTATTCCAAGGATAGGGTAGTTCAGGCCTTTTTCTTCTCGTTTAATTGATGAGCGGCGGATCATAACAAAGTTGTTTATGGTGTTGCTTAACCCTGAACCTGCAGTATACGAGCCTGGATCTAACACTATTTCTTTTACACCAGCACTTTCTATAGTTGCAACTAGCGATTTTAGGTCAGCTAAATTATTTGGGGAAAAAGCTACTAAGGGACAATTATGTCGCTTTGCTAAGACAACCATATCCTGCCAATTTTCTTTTGTGGCTGCGTATAATAATGGGCGACTTTTGGCCACTTCTGGTTTTCTAAGGGCTGCGCCGAGGATAGATGGATCATATGAGCAGAGTATCATGGGGTAACTTGAGTTCTTTATAACGGTTGTTACAGCTTCTTCAAATTTTTTTGGATCACCTGAAGCACATCTTACTGTAATTAGGTTTAGAGTTAGAATATCCCCAATCCGTTCAACTTTATATTCTTCAGTTTTTTTACATCGATCTATTATCTTTTCTTCAGTGTCAGTGTCCGACACATCGATTGCGATTCCTGTTTGGTTATGGAAAGTAAGCTCATGTCTATACATAACTTCTTTTCCGCCGATCTTTACAGAATTTTTTCCTTCCCCAATAATTATCTCTTTAACTGGTGGTATTACTAACTGTTTAAGTGACTCAAGTTTTTCTTTGTACTGCGATTCCTTAATCAGCGGTGGACAGTCCGATGGTTCAGATTTTCTATCCAATACTTTAGATGCAAAAGACATACAGTTAACTTCGCCGCATTCACCACAATTTGTTTGTGGGAGAAATTTGTATACGTCTAATAATGAGGGTTTTGCCATTTTCAACAAATCCATTAATTAATATTAGTTATCCAGCTTTCTATTTCTTGTGAAATCTTATTTTCACCATAGAGGTTTGCAGCGAGTTTCTTAGCTACTCTTACAGTTGCAGGGTGACTAATCATGAAGAGATCTGCACCGGCCATCATCAAAGAAACACATGTTACTGTTTCCCAGAGAGGGCCTCTAATTTCTCGGGGACCCAGTTCTTCAGTTTTCATCCAGGCCTCACGAGCACCCCAAGCATTGCTAGCCGCAGCCATTATGGGCATTTGGAGATCTTCGTCTCCCATTAAACCTGCGAGCTTTATTCGTTCTTCTAAGCTGAAAGCATATTCAAGTCCATAACCTAAAGCTGCCGTTGTTGGGTCTTGCAATATTTGGTTCTTAGGTAGTCCTTCATCTAGTAAAATGCGATTAAGCCTCTTTTGATTATTAACATCCATCGGAGTAAAAGCGACAACTGAGTGCCCATGTTCTTTTGCGGCTTTCACAACTCTTTTGTTGTCCATATCAACACTAACCGAATTTAAGATAATCTTTTCACCATGAGCTATCTTCGCAACTGCTTCAAGCACTAATGGGTCTTTTTCTCGGTTTCCTGACCCGCCAACAATAATTGGAACATCGACTGCCTCTAGGACTTTCTCAACTGCTTTCGCAGCTTGCTCAGTGGGTCGATCTTCTAGAAGCGGATCCGTGCTAACTAGGTTAAAAGATACCATCTCTGCGCCAAATTCATTCACACATTTCTTCGCCCATTCCGCGGGGTCATCCATCACTTCAGCTACAGATTGCTTTACGGGTTTAGCTAGCTTTATTGGCATATCAAAGACGTCCATTGCGAAGACAGGTCTATTCGGGTTGATAGATTCAAAGCTATAGAATGGCATTGTTTTATGTCCACCTATTTTAAGCACGTTACCCCGAGTGCCACCTTCTTTCTTAGTCGCACCTAATTGCATTTCAACAACATTGCCCGGGAATTCTTCGATAGGTTGAGTAAATTTGGTTGATATAAAACCCAGAGGCTTATCAGCTGTTTTGTTAACAGGTAGTTGTCTTTGTATAGCTGTTTGAACTGTAGGTTGCAATAGGAAAGTCAGCTCATCCGCCGATATCTCTGGCCCCTCAATTTCTATTTCCCCAAACTTTTCTACGAGTTCAGCAATCTTTTTTGTAAGTTCATGAATACCGTTATCTTCCAAGTTAATCAACCGCTCCTACTTTTTTTCAATTCTTTTGATAATTATTTTATCAGCGGTTATTTTAGCGTTCTTTAAAATGATCTTGAATCCGCCGCTAGTAGGAAGAGCAATCCCTTGGGGTATTATTTCGGCTTGAATAGCTTCGGTTTGTGATGTATCCAGATCAGATTCTTGAGGAGTCTCCTCTTTTTGTACCTCTTCTTTCTTCCATTTCGATATTATTGGATGGTTCTTTTCGGTAACCCATTCTTTTAGCTCATCTAATGTTTTAACATCTTTTTCTGTGGGTATTAGCGGACGCATTTTCTCAGGGATGCCATCGCCAATTCGTTCCATTATTGCTGAGGGTACCCAAACTATTCGTTCCCAGCCACCGTCAGCTTGTAAGAATTTGGGTGATCTTAAATACTCTATAGCTATTCCGTTGAACCCTGGATTTTGTGTTCCTCCACTTGTATGCTCAGCCATGTTCGAGAAAGTCAGACCGTTAACAGTTGGGCCTTTATAGTCTCGGTGTACAATGGCGATTCCCTGAATTTCAGGGAGAAAGAAAGCAATTGCTTCAAAACATCCACAAGATGTGTGTGGGTTTTCAAAAGAACTGTATAGTGAGATTCCTTTTACACTGCCTAAAGATCGTTGATTAAGAACATTGTTGACTCCCTCATATATTCCTTTGACAGGGTCAAGCAATTTTCCTTTGGGGATTGCAAAATTAGGGCCTTTTGGATCCACTTTTGACGCGGCTCGACCATCAAACCAGCTAATTGATCCGCATGATCCTATTCTATTTGGAGTAATAACGCAGACATGTGTAGGGGCAAATGATTGACACATTACACATCCATAGAAATCTTCAACATCTTCATCTTTTAGGTTTCTAGCTCTTTTGTCTCGTTCAGCCCAGACATCCAATGCCTTTGGATGGAATGAATCAATTGACTCCGTTTCAGTGCTTATAGTTACTTGAACATTCTCTAAAACAGGAAAACTTTGTTTATAAAGCCATATTAACGCTTTTCCCAACCAAGCTAATGAGTTCAGCCCTTTTTGATACGATTTTTTGGAGATTCTAAGCCATATGTCATAACGTTGGTTTAAATGCATCAGTCCTTCGATGTAATTTAGGAAATAGTGAATTCTTCGCTCTAAGACACCTTCAAGGTCTTTTTCAACTTTCTCGCCGGAAACTTCAATTAAAATCCCCAGAGGATATGTCCCACCTTGTTTTAACTGATCTAGGTCCGGACCAACTAAGTTAATTTTTCCATCTTCAATTTCTCCGGCGTTTCGGGTTAATACAACTTCCCATTTCTTGGGTATCTGTGCTCCTCCAAATTCCACTTGCATATCTGGGCGACGCACACGTTCTCCCTCATACATCTCTCCGATTTCTATTGGGAAATCCGGTTTATTACCGCCTATGACTTCAGATCTAATTTTGCTTGGATCGCATATTCCATTAACTTTTGGCATTTCTCAAGAATCAGCCTCTTTTTTACCACGGATAAGTTCTTCTATTTTCTCGAGTTCGTTTTGTAAATTAATGATCAGGTTGATAACTAAACGTCCTTCCTGAGTTAAAATGTATACGTTATAAGGATATGATTTTTTGATAATATTATTTGAAATTAAAGTTGTTAAATGATCATTAAGGACTTTTGGATTGACTGATAAATTTTTCAATAAACTACCAAACGTATATGCATCATTAGCTAAAAGAATAGCTAATTTGTACCTTGTAGCGTTTCCAAATATTTTACATATTTGCGTTAAAGTATTTTCCTTCATGGTCTTGACCAAGGTTAGATTGGAATTCAACTGTAAAAGTAATTACTTTCTTGTAATTAATGAATGTATCGTATATAGAAAATATATTTCTGCGTTTACAAATAAAATATAATTATTTTAGTAAAATAACTTAATTTATAAATAATGTTATGTTGTTATAAAATCATTATACTTAAGTTTAGGTTCACCATAATTACATCAATGATATTTGATGCTTCATTTTCAACTACCGATGAGCTACCTCAAGCTATAGAGGTCTGCAAAATAGCAAATAAAAATGGCTTAGACGGAGTTTGGATAAATAATTTAATGACTGGGGGATTTGATCCTTTTACATTAGCCGCTATATGTTTTCTTAACTCAAAAAAAATGAGTCTAGGGATACCCGTCATAAGCCCATATATTATCCGCTTAGAAAATATAGTGCGGGCTGCATCAACTCTAGCCGAACTGAGCACGAACAAATTCTTCTTAGGCCTTGGAGTTGGTGGGTTAAATGATCTAGCATATTCAAATATTACCCCAATAAACCCAATATCCACCTTGCGAGAAACGATACATGCCTTAAAGACTGTTTTCTCAAATTACAAAAATAGTAAATTATATAGTTCTCAACATATTTATCCAAAATATAATACATCCGTTGAAGTTCCAATATATCTTGGAGTTAGAGGAGTGAAGATGCTTGATCTTGCAGGGACGGACGCGGACGGAATCATTCTAAGTGGGTCCAAAACATATATCAAAAACGCAGTCAAATTAGTTAAACGGCGTATTAAAGAATCAAACCAACCCAATAGACAATTCGCGTTTATTGCATGGATCCCTACAATTATAGATCCGGATAATAATTCGCTAAAAAAAGCTAAGAGTGTTATCTCAACAATTATTACCGATACGCCAAAGTCAGCTATTAATATTTCAGATATTGATCCAGATATCGAGAAAAAGATAAAGACAACATATCGCGAAGGTGGTACAGAAAAAGCCTCTGAATTAGTAGACGAAGAAATGCTAAATGACTTCACAATAACTGGTGATTTAAAATCAGTAATTGACAAATATTATGCGCTGGAAAAAATTGGAATTACGCGCTCGATTCTAGGTCCGGCCCCTATCACTATATGGCGAAAAAAACTTTCTAAATTTGTTAGAAGATGGGGATTACAAGAATGAATCTATCACTAGGATTTAACGCTGGAGAAAGCATTCAAGATACACAAAAAAGATCTAAAATCGTCGAAGAACTAGGAATGAAGCAAATCTGGATTTCAGACCTCCCAATCCAAAGATATCCGTTTATTGTTGCAGCAGCTGTTGCCAAAGTAACCAATAAAATAAGAATTGGGTTAGGTGTTATAAGCCCATTTATACATAACCCCATATTCATAAGCCGCGCAATGGCTGCCTTAGAAGAAAATTATGGCCGCCGATTTGAGTTATGCCTTGGTCTTGGAGATAGAAACATGCTGAGTTCAATCGGGATTTCAATACCCAAGCATGAAATAGCTGTTCAGTTAATAAAGAACGCTATGAATGACATTCAAAATAATCTATTAATCCGAAATATAAAGATGAATATCTGGCTTGCTGCACAAGGTGAAAAAACAATTGCGTCTGCAGGAGATTATTACGGAGTAATATTGAATTATGGGAATCTGAAATATATTAAGTGGGCAATAAATAAAATAGATCAAAGTAAGACCCAAATAGGAATTGCTGCGCCAGCATATATTTATGATAAACCTGAACAAGATCTACTTACAAATCTTAAAAAAGCTTCACTTACAATTATTCAGGGTACATCATCAAAACTTGCAAAAACGTTAGGGTTTTGGGAAGACATCAAAGATGTAGTTAAAAAACCGCGAAGAGATCAAAAATCAATGATATCTCCTGAATTAGCAAAGTTATTTGCAATAACTATGCCTTCGACAGAACTTCCAAATTACTTGGAAGAAGCTGAAAAGTTAGGTGTGGATGAAGTAATGTTTGGATATCCTCAAGGTTCCACGATTGAAGGTATCCGAACAGTGTGTAAATTTATCAAATAGATATATCATTATCTATTCTAAGAATTTTTTTCCTTTAAGAATGTTTGAATTTCATTAAATTGCGTTGAAGAAGGGCGTAAAGTAAAATCTGTCTTGTTTCCATTATTATTAATTATCAAATTTATGGTCCGACCCAGAAGACTTTTTGAAAAATCGGCATTCACGATGTCAGAATACTTAGAAATGATACAATTCTCTTTATCGGAAATTATCTCATCAATTGATAAATTTTTAAGTTGCTCCCTTTTTTGATCTGCAATATCAAGACGTTTAATAGTTACATTTCTCTTGCTGAATCCGGATCCGAAGAAGAGTGAGGATAAATTGGGCTTCATAATCTTCCCCCGACCGTCATTTGGGTCGAGTATCTTTACAATTATAAGTCTAGTTTCTGTAAATATTAGATCATAGATTGAATCAAACGTATGTCCACTAACTTGTTCCACAGTATGTAATTTTGTCTCCATGTCTATTGCCTTGTATATCTCAATAATTCATATTTACATATTGATAAGTTCTTAGGTTGAATAGTGTATTATAATTATTAGGGCTCAAAATCCGCTCTATCTAGGAATTAATTCAAGAAATAGATTAAATATTAAGCTTTGTCCGAGTTATTAACTTCGTTTAAAATTAATTTTTCTGCATTCAGATTGAGTACAATCTCTGCAATATCACTTGCATATTCCGATGTTCTTTTTATTGCGTCTATAATTAATCTATAGACTTGCATTTCTTTAAGTTTTGGTATGGTTTCAATTTTTTCAATTATTTCTTTTTCTAAACTATTTATTTGGTCTGCTTTTTCAACCACAATATCTGCTGAGTGATAATCTCTTTTAAAGAGTGATTTGCAAGCGTCTTCGAAAACACTGATTGCATAATCACTTAGTTCTGTGATTTTCTTTAAAATTTCGGGGTGGGTTAAATTTTTTGATGAAATGGTCGTTTGTGCTATTCTACATGCGTGGTCTGCAACCCTTTCCACACTCTTGACAATTAACCGATAACCTAAACAGTCTCTTGGAGAATTCAGACCAATTCTGTCAAGTATTAAATCGCTGGATACTGCCATTTTGAGTTGGCGAATTGTGTAAAGTCCAAATCGATCTACTTCGTCATCAGATTTTATCACACCTTGCGCTATTTCTTGATCATGTTTTAAAAGAGCCAAAAGCGCATCTTTATGCATCGATGTCGATATTGTAAACATCCTTCTTAATGCGTTTTCAACACTGAGTTCTGGGAAACCTAACAATACATGTATAGTGGTTTCTTGACTTGAATCAAAAAGAATCTCTGTTCCAATTAAGTTTCGCCGTACTACATCTTTGATGGATTCTCGATGAGCTAAGCTAAGTTGACCTTCTTTACTCCGAATGTGAATTATATTATAACCTAGCAAATAAAGTGAAATTAGCTTTCGACGGATAGATCCCACGGGTTGTTTGACTGATTCGATAATGGTCACTTCTTCCTGATTTCTTTTTAAATGGGTTCCCTCAACGATAATATTTAATGTAGTATTATTCTGTTTCTGTAGTATTACTTGATCCCCTTGTCTTAACCCCATCTCTTCAACCCATTTTTTCGGAAGAGCCAAAACATATGATGATCGTCCAGAAAACTGTATTTTCCTTGATTCAACATATTGTTTGTCGATCAAATCTATAAATCAACTTAAAGCACAATATGGACCATATATTTATTTTATGTTCCATATGTGCTGTCTCAAAATAAATGTTAAAGAAACTGATATTATAAGCCCAAATTAATGTGAAAGAGTAAACATCTTATTATCCAAATCATAACCTATCTTGTGTTGACAGATATATGATGATTAAGGTTCAAACCAATAACCATAGATTGCAAAAGATTGTGGATAAGGTTAATTCAATGCCTGAAGTAATTGAGTTTTTAGAGGCATCTAATGTTAACTTGGTTAGGCGGCTGAGATATAATGATCACGGGATTACACACGCTAAAATCGTGGTCAGCCACGCATTGAGAATTCACGCGCTTTTAGTCAAGCATGGGATTAAAATGGATGTAGTTGATCATGGAGTTTCTAGTGATCTTTCAGAAGTTGTATTGTTTTTAGCTGCGATATTTCACGATTCAGGTAATCCGATTCATAGAGCGCATCATGAGAGAATCGGCTTGTTTTGGGCTAAGGCGATGATGGAGAAAATATTAGGGGAAATAAAAGTTAAAGAAAAAATAGCTATTCTTGCAGATTCACTTCATGCTTGTGTTTCTCATGAATGTAAAGATGAGCTGATACCGATAACTACTGAGGCGGGGATAATATCAATTGCTGACGCTTTAGATATGGAAGAAGGTCGAGCAAGGATACCGTTTCGCCTTGGAAAGATAGATATCCATTCTTTGTCCGCGTTAGCAGTTAAGAAAGTGAAAATAGAGGTGGGAAAAAACGTTCCGATTAACGTCTTTATCGAGATGACGGACACAGCTGGAGTCTTCCAAGTCTCAAATCTTCTTAAGCACCGACTTGACTATTCTGGTCTAAAAGACTACTTTCATATTAAGGTTAATTTAATAAAAGATAATGGACAACGAGAAATTCTTGAGCTAGGTTTATAGTTGGCTGTCCAAATCATAAAAGCCTCCGGAGAAACGGAGTATTTTGACCTACTAAAAGTTAGGCGAGCATGTTTAAGAGCTGGAGCTTCACTAAAGATAGCTGATTCCATAACAGCAGAGATTAATCATTTTATATATGATGGAATAAGCACCACAGAAATTTATCAAGAGGTTGGCCAACTTCTTGAAAAACATACGTATAATTCTTCTATTAAATATCGGCTCAAGGAAGCAATCATGAATATGGGGCCGTCTGGATTTCCATTTGAGACATATATTAGCGAAATATTCCGACATTATGGTTACAGGACAAAAACAAGGGTCGTTCTAAGAGGAGCATGTGTTAATCACGAGATCGACATAATAATTGAAAAAGGCACACCACCCGAAACTCGAAGAATTATTGTGGAGTGCAAATATCATAACTCATCAGGCATATACACCGGACTTAAAGAAGTACTTTACACATATGCCCGATTATTAGATTTGAAAGAAGCCTATGATAAAGGAGTTTACGATAAAATTGACGAAGCATGGCTAATAACAAACACAAAGATATCTCATGATGCCCAAGAATACAGTAAATGTAAAGGTTTACGAGTCATAGGCTGGAGGTACCCCTATGAAGATGGATTAGAGAAGATGATTGAAGAAAAAAATCTTTACCCAATAACGATCCTTAAATCGATAGATCGGAACACTTTAAGCAAATTTTCCAAAGCAGAAATAATGCTTCTTAGAGATCTACAGAATTTAAATATAAAGACGCTATCTGATAAAACAAACATTCCGTATTCAAAACTGGAAAAAATAAAAATCGACCTACAGAGAATGACATAACTCCTAGAATTATTATACTTCGTTTAATAATATATATTAGACCTGCGTGCCATTAATTAAACATGGGGATTATTGCAGGAGATATAGGTGGAACTAAAACAAATTTAGGGATCTTTTCTTCTCAAAACCAAGAATTCGGTTAGAGGATACAATGAATTCAGAGATAATTATGTACATATAAAACTAGACGCAGCAAAACATTTGATCCAAAAAGGGGTTAAAACACTTTGCTTTGATTATCTAAGTGTTAAAAAAAAGGTGCAGACGATGAAGTTCATGAGGTACTCATTAACAATCTGACATTATTTGAAGGCGTAAACCTTTCCAAAGTACCTTCCGGAGAATATGTTTTTGTTGGACTTCCATTACGAATAAAATGTGATGGCGCACCAGCTAGAGCTATTCTAGTCCAAGAAAAATAATAAGACTGTGTTCGAATTAAATCGCTCCAACATCATCCTTCAGTGTTTGGATTGATTGTTTGGGTTGATCTGATTTCATAATATATGATCCGGAAACAAACATATTCGCGCCAGCCTCGTATGCCTTTAATATGGTTTCATGAGTGATGCCACCGTCAACTTCAATATTCAGGTTCGGACAAAGTTTACGGGCTTTCCTTACCTTCTCAATCGTTTCCGGTAGAAATTCACTTCCATAGAAACCGGGGTTAACAGTTAATATTAATAATTGATAGACATCATCAAGGAGATGCGCTACTTCCTTGATAGAGGTATCCGGGTTTATAGCTAAACCGACGTTTTTAGAATTATCTTTCCCTAATCTGAGAATTTCACTTAATTCACTACATGATTCAAAATGAATTAGAATCGTTTTAATTGAATTTCCTTGATTTTCAACCCATTTAATAGGATTATTAATCATCAAATGCGCTTCGTACTCTGGGCCTTTAGGTAGGTTTAATTCAAAATCATTAGAGTGGTTTGGAACAAATGAGTTATCCATAATGTCAAGTTGCAAAAGATTTACAAAATTCTGGACCTTGTTTATTGCAACATCTAATTCTGCCTGTGTTTTTGAGATTATCGCCGGAATAATTATTTTTTGAAGCAAAATATAGTCACAGCGAGATAAACATCATTTACCCCCAGATAATAAACTTTGGTTAGATACAGCGCTAGATATATATTGAAATATTAAATCTACCTTATGGACTTGAAAATAGATCGTAATCCCCTAGAAAAGAGAAATAACAGTAATCGTGATCCACCTGATCTAACTTCGGAAAATTGGAAGACATTTATTGAAGAATATAACATCTTTTCAGACTCACTATGGTTAATTGGATCTAGAGATAAAAGCGGAGGTCATCAAAGTCTACATCACGGCGGATTTATTCCTCAGCTTCCAAGACAGGGTATTCTCCGGTTCACAAAACCTTATGACTTGATCATCGACGGGTTTCTAGGATATGGAACTTCATTAATTGAATGCAAACGATGGGGTCGAAATGGCATTGGAGTAGAATTAAGCGAAAAAATGAGTAAAATAGCTAAAATGCGCATTGATAGTGAGCCTAATCCATATAACGTGAAAACCAAAATAGTTGTAGGCGATAGTACAAAAGAAAATTTAAGATCACAAATTAAAGAGATAGGGGTTAAGAATGCAAGCCTAGTAATATTACACCCACCATATCATGATATCATCAAATATGATGATGATCAAAGAAACCTTTGCATGGCTCCAGATATGAAAACTTTCTTGAAAATGTTCAAAGAAGTAGTGAAGAAAACAACTCAGCCATTAAAGAACAAAGGATATCTCCAAGTAGTGATCGGCGATAAATACTTTAAAGGAGAATGGGTCCAGCTAGCTTTCAATGTAATGCAGACCACAATGAATGAAGGCTTTAAACTAAAATCAATTTGCATTAAAAACATTGAAGAAACAATTGCAAAGAGGCATATGATTAACTTATGGAAGTACAGAACATTGATGGCAGGTAGCCATCTCTTCAAACATGAATATATTTTTTTCTTCCAAAAATAACTTCTTGGAAAACTAATAGGTGTAGATAAGGCTATAGAATAACTATGGACTCAGTTTATATGGAAATGGAACAAGTTCTGGGTCTAGACTCGTATCCACGGTTCGAACCATTCTTAAACCGTTAAGCTTTAACAATACTATTTCGCAAAAGATTGTAACTACACCCTGTAGAAGATGACCCGTTTTAATATTCGAATCGTTACCTGCAACAACATGTAGGTGGACCATTATTTCATTATTCATCATAGATATGTTTCCATTCCCGTTAACTTCAAAATGTTCTTCAAAATGTTGACGGCACCCCGGTTTAAATACCAGTTCACATCTTTTCATTGCACCTACAACGGATAAAATTACTCCACTTTGAATAGATTCTTTCTCGCAAACACTCTTTATTCCTTTGACAATTTCTTCAGATTCATCAAGTCGGATTATTAAATAATCATTATTTCGTCGGTATTCCAATTTTTTACTCCTACTATAAACTGGATAATAAACACTTTCCCCTAAAATAGGGAAAAAAGATTTTTTAATTTTAAGTATAATAATATTTTTTTAACGCCTAGTGCGGCGACCCGTATTTTGACCTGGTCTTCTCTTTAGCTCATAGCGTTTAACAAAAGTTCTATGGTTTCTACATTTTGGGATAGTAGACGTTCTTTCTCTTGCCTCAAGTTTTGGTGTTTGAGCTCTAACTTTTCCAGCTTTTGTTAACGATCCGTGTGTTGGCATACTCGTCAGTCTTACCCTTATTAATTTAGACTATTAAGTATAATGGATCAAAGAAAGTTAGAAAGAAGTAAGCCTTCCCAAGTGGTTTCGCCTTTTAATGCCAAACTCATCTATTACTTCTTTCAGATTATCCAAGTTAAATACCGGCCCATCTTTACACACAAGATATTTCCCAATGGAACAAGCACCACAAATGCCTACAGCGCATTTCATAAAACGTTCGATACAAGCTTCTACAAAGATTCCACAAGAATCGGCGGCTTCGAATACTTTTCTCATCATTAATTCAGGGCCGCAAGTGTAAACCGCGTCAAATGAATTAGAGGACAATATGCGCGGTAGGATGTCGGTTGCAATACCTTTATGCCCTAAACTGCCATCTTGAGTTACAAAATATGTTTTTAGGTTATAATCTTTAGATAAATTATTTGCTCTACTTAAAAATGGCAGAGTTTTTTCTGAAGATGCAGCCATAACAAGATTTATCTCAACATTTTTTTTACAGAAGTTTTCAGCTAATGGCATTAGAGGAGCTAAACCAGTTCCCCCGCCAACTAGAAGCACAGAACTACCTTTTTGGCTAAAGCCGTTGCCATATGGACCTCTTATGCCAATAACTTCGCCAGGTTTTTTCCTATACAATAGATGTGAACCTGGGCCTACATCCTTAACAGTAATAGATGCGGATCCATTTCCATTCATCTCGGATAAACTCATAGGGGCTTCATGATTTCCAGGTATCCAGACCATCGCGAACTGTCCAGGCGTAGCGAAGCCGCAATATTGATCCTTAAAGCGAAGCGTTCTAGTAATATTGGATTCTTTCTGAACCTCTAATATCTTGATCGTTCTGAGATTATCAAATTTTGTGGGATAAGCCAATTAATTCGCTAACACTCCTATACCTTTTCTCTTCAAGGTAATGTCTTAACCCCTCACTTATTTGATTGAAGACAGATGTGCCGTAATTTGCAATAGCGCTCCCTATTTGAACAGCGGAAGCTCCAGCCATTAAATATTCTACTGCATCCTTCCAATTACTAATGCCTCCGCATCCAATAACTGGTATGTCAATATTTTTAGAGATCTCGTATACGCAACGTAGAGAGATTGGTTTTAGTGCAGGGCCAGATAAACCCCCAACTTTATTCGTGAGAATTGGAACCCCAGTTTCGACATCTATAGCCATTCCCCTAATCGTGTTTGTTGCAGTTATGGCTGCGGCTCCCCCTTTTTCAGCGGCTTTAGCAATCTCAACAGGATCAGATACATTTGGGGATATCTTCACGTAAATAGGGCGTTTAGTTGCACTGCTAACAATGTTTACAATCTCATTTACTAATTTAGGTTTGTGACCAATTTCAAAGCCCCCTTTTTTTACATGTGGACAGGATAGGTTTAGTTCATATGCTTTCGCGCAACTCTCGTCCATTATTTCAGCTAATCTTTTGAAGTTTGATGAGCTATCTGCAAAAAGACTTACAACAATTGGGGTATTTTTTTTCAACAAAGATAACTCATCTAGAAATGCTGAGGCACCCGGGTTACTAAGCCCTATAGCGTTTAAGTAGCCATAAGGAACAGCGACAAAAGTGGGGTTCCGGTAGCCCTCAATAGGGTTAAGACTAACAGACTTCGTTACAATCGCACCCGCTCCATTATCCAATGATTCGTAAAACACCTTTGATGACAATCCAAGTACACCCGAAGCTATCATCGTAGGGTTTTCCATTTCAAGCCCTGGAAGAGTTATGGCAATACTAGGTTTATGACGCATAACCAAACATACCCAGACTATCTTTTTAATAGTCGATGTTTAAGCTTTATGCAACCAAGTGATATCCGTGCAAAAAAATATTGTGCTTGTTACAGAATTAGGTGTTGCAACATTAGATGAAAAGCTTAACCCAATCATTTCTAGAAAATATCCTAACGAAACCAAGTTAGAATCATATCGAAGAATATTATTGGGGGATATGGAGGAAACGCTGCAAGACATTTTGAATGAGAGTGTTGAAAAAGGAAATAAAAACTTCTTTGTTGACGACGAGGCGTTAAAAGATTTAATTGAATCAGCTGGATATGATTGTGATCTTCTCGACCCAGCTGAATTTACCGAGATTAAGACTAATCGGATTAATCTAATTGTATCCTCAGGGTTAGCTTCCAGCCTGGAAGAAGCTGAATCAATAATCAAAGAGGCATCAATGTATATTTCAGAGTCAAAACTTAGAGATTTGTCGGCTAAACCCGACTTGCAAGCAATAGAGTCAGTCCAAGCATTAGATGAGGTTGATAAAGCTGTTAATATTTTTAGCAGTAGAATGATAGAGTGGTATGGACTCCATTTTCCTGAATTATTTAACTTGATTGACGACCCAGTATTATATGCCAAATTAATATTAAACATAGGTTCTCGAGATAAGCTCAATGAGGAAACAGTTAAGCAGATTAAAGTCACAGACAAGAAATCTGAAGCCCTTATAATCGCAGCTGAGAAATCTAAAGGTGGAGATATTCGTCAGGAAGACGTAGTAGAAATAACGCATATAGCCGATGAAGTTATTCGACTAAATTCTCTAAGAGATTCTTTAGCTAAACACGTAGAGCGAACAATGAAGAACATCGCACCCAATCTAACCGCTATCGCTGGTGCTACGATTGGTGCAAGACTGATTGCTAAATCAGGAGGACTTGAGAGACTTGCAAGAAGACCGTCAAGCACGGTTCAATTATTGGGTGCTGAAAAAGCACTTTTCAGATCTATCAAGACTGGGACTCCACCCCCTAAGCATGGTTTAATTTTTCAACATCAAGCAATTCATTCTGCGCCGATCTGGCAACGTGGAAAAGTAGCACGTTCACTCGCAGCAAAAATGTCAATTGCTACGCGAATCGATGCTTACGGAGGAAAACGATATCGCGACCTTGAAGAAAGTTTGAAGAAAAGACTTGATGAAATAAATGAGAAATATCCAAAACCCCCATCTCCTAAACCTCAATCGAAATTTAGGTTCCACAAAAAACCAAAGTTTGAGAGGAAAAACAGTCATGACCGAAAAAGAAGATTCAGAAAATAATAAATTCATAATTCTAAAAATAGACGGTAAGAACAGACTACTCACTAAAAGTTTTGCTCCAGGAATAAAGGTATATAATGAACGTACTAGCCATGTAAAAGGCCACAATTATAGAGTTTGGGACCCATTTCACAGCAAGCTTGCCGCCGCAATCATTAAAGGTCTTAAGAATTTTCCCATAAAAGGCGGGACAAGAATATTATATTTAGGCGCATCAACAGGAACAACTGTAAGCCATTTGTCGGATATTGTTGGCGATAAAGGGGTAGTTTTCGGAGTTGAGATGGCGCCTCGAGTTGCAAGAGAATTTGTAGAGAAAGTTGCAAAACATAGAAAAAATGTTATCCCAATTATTGCTGATGCGCGCAAACCTAATAAATATCATTCAATATTTGGCAATATTGATCTAGTATACTGTGACATAGCACAGCCAGATCAAACGCAAATAGCTATAACAAACTGTCAAACATATCTTCCTGAAGGCGGAAAATTATTACTCACAATAAAATCTAGGAGCATAGACGTGTCAAGGGATCCTAAGACTATTTTCATAGAAGAGGCTAAACGCTTAGAATCCTCAAGATTCAAAGTCATCCAGACATTATATTTAGAGCCATTTGATAAAGATCATGCAATGATTTCTGCTGTTTTCTTAAAATAATATAACGAAAAACAAGATTTTAATACGTGCATCCATTTGAGATAAATCTAGATATATTTCATCATCTTTTCCACCATAAATAAATACTATCCATCTAAGAACTAAACGAGTAATATGGTAAATGAGGCCATTGTGATTAAAAATCTCGCCAAAAGGTTTGAAGATGTTACAGCTGTGGACGGAATCAGTTTTAGCGTAAAAAAGGCGAGCTTTTTGGGTTGCTTGGGCCGAACGGCGCTGGGAAAACCACTACCATTAACGTTCTCTGCGGCATCATTAACCCAACAAGTGGCACGGCTAGCGTGGGAAGCTATGACGTTGTAAACGCAACTGAGAAAGTCAAGGAGATAATCGGCGTCTGCCCACAAGACACACCTGTTTTTTCTTATCTTTCGGGACGAGAGAATGTAGAGCTCTGGAAACCTACATAATATGCCTAAGGTCCAATTGAAGAAGAATACTGAAGAGCTTCTGGCGAAGCTTGGGTTAGTGGAAGATGCTAACTGGCGTGTTGGAAAATACAGCGGTGGGATGAAACGTCGTATAAGCATCATAATGGCTTTAGTTAATGATCCTGAGATAGCTTTTCTGGACGAACCTACAGTTGCTATGGACCCTCAGTCTCGTCACGCGGTCTGGGACTTCATAAACGAGCTTAAAAAACGGGAAAAAACAGTTGTCCTCACAACACATTACATGGAAGAAGCCGAGGAGTTATGTGACCGAATCGGAATAATTGACAATGGAAAATTGATCGCCCTTGGGACGCCTAAGGAGTTGAAAGACAAGTTTGACGTTAAAACTTTGGAGGATGTTTTCATTCAACTAACGGGTAAAAAGATCAGGGCGGAAGTCTAGTTTGAACGCTCAACGAGTTTTTGCGCTTGTAAAGAAGGATCTTAAGAAGTTGGTTCGAGAGCCAGCCATACTATTTCTGATAATATTGTTCCCTGTAGTGTTCACCTTAGGCTTCGGCGCGTCTTTCGGAGCGGTAGGAGGCGACCAGTCAACAACATACAAAATTGGTTTGGTGAACAATGACTCTGGAGACTATCCGATCTGGCCCAAACATTTTATTGGCAACCTCACCTCTACTGAGATTCTGCTAATCCAAACATATTCTGACAATGATGCTGCTCAATCGGATCTTACCCAGGTAACATCCAAGGAGTTCTACTAATCCCTGAAAACTTCGGTTTAAGTTTCGAATCATTCATGAAATCCCCAAATAACTCAAATCTCTGGGTTAATACCACAGCCCAGCTATCTCTAGATAGTGGTTCGATGTTCGCAACTCAAGCCGTGCCATCCATTATTCAGCAGGTTCTCATAACTACTGCATACGGAAACAAAGCCCCTACCGTCTCACTCCATATACAGATTGGCAGTCCTTCTCTGGTGGAGGCAAGTCAACTAACTACTTTTGACTATTTTGCGCCAGGCTTGTTTGCATTTGCCACAATCTTCCTCACAATGACTGTTGCCCAATCACTCACCGAAGATCGAGGAAAAGGACTACGTAGAATCCAGTATACCCCAACTTCGCCTAACGAATTCATGATAAGTCAAACTATCTCCAGCATGGTTGCAGCCGTGATACAAGTGTCCCTGATATTTACAATGGCCTTCTTGATTGGATATCGACCGTTAGGCGGCCCAATCAGCTTAATCTTAGCCTTCATCACAGTCCTTATCTTCTCGCTTTGCTGCGTCGGCTTCGGCCTAATCACCGCAACAATAGTCAAGACACCTGAAGCTGCAACTGGGATTTCCTTCATATTTATAATGCCACAGATGTTTTTAGGCACCTTTGTAACTATAGGATTATCATCTACCACCCAAACCGCTGGCCGATTTGTACCAAGCTATTATGTGACTGACGCATTAACCTCCCTATTCTTAAGAGGAGCGCCAATATCTAGCTCCGCAATTCTAATAGACATTGCAGTACTATCAATAGTCCGCGCGATGGTTCTAATTTTAGGTATAGCACTGTTTAAAAGATATGGAAAACTCTAACAACGATAAAAACCTCGTAATTAGCAGTCCCTTCTAACCTAAATCTTAAGAGGTTATGGGTGTCAACTTTATGCGCTCTATGCAAGTAAGATCCAAGCCTAATGAATTATCGGGCGGTTTTTCTAAAATAGTTGGAATTCTCGCTGTAATCTTTGCTATGTCCGCAGTAGGAATATCGTTTGTCTTATTATACGATTCAAACGAATCGATGACTGCTGAGACAACTAATGTTAAAGAGTTTGTGGTCACTGCTGAAAATTGGAGTTTTAACCCATATTTAATAACAGTGAATAAGGGCGATCGGGTAATATTGAAAATAACTAGTGTTGAAGGAACACATAGTTTTTGGGTTCCAGCCAAGAATATACGCGAAAAGTTAAATCAAGGAAGACAGGTTGTCATTGAATTTACTGCAGATGCGCGCGGGGAATTCATTTTTAAATGCGGTATTATTTGTGGAACCGGCCATAACAACATGAAAGGCGCCATCGTTATCCAATAGATAATTAATCGTAATAAACAAAAATATATATATTTAAATCAAGCAGCGCCTGCAATTTATTATTAGTTTCTCGATAAGATATTACATCAATGAATTCTGGGTCTAAGGGAAAGGGCGATGGACTACTCTTTATATGGAACTCACGCCGCCAGCAGCGGCTTCAAATTCGAGGATTTATAGTGAAACAAGGGCCCAATCAGAGGCTGTGGAACGCCGATTGAACCCTTGTTGCCCGTTTATATTTTTTCTCTCCAAGCGGCGACGCTGAAAACGACGAGAACCACCGAAATGGCTATCATCACTAAGATTACAAAAGAACTCTCAATAGGTTGTACACCAGTCAAGCTATCCCTGAGACCAAGGATACTGCCTATTATGCCCATAATTCCAACAACTATGGCACCGATGTATCCGGCTGGTTGGCGCCACAATAAGAGGGGTAAAAATAGAATTCCCAAGATTATCATTGCACTCGACAAACTCATTGCCGTTAACGGCGGTCCATTCGGCATTCCAGACAACACAAGGCTAAACACACCCCAACTAGCAGCTATAGTTGCCGCTAATGAGCTGACAGCTACTAACAGATTAACACTTAGTTTTGGATTTTCCAATTATCTTCTCCGAAAATTGGATAAAGGAAATTCATATAAAAAGTTACTGGAAGACATAATTTTTTCAAAATTAGTATAATAATGCGGTAAATTTTTTTCCTCTAGCTCGATATAAAGTACATTTCCATCAACAGTGCATCTTTCAACCAGCCTGCAGAACATCTTTACTACTAAGAAAGCTTCAAATTCAAAGTTTAAAGGAAAGAGGACCCGCAGGAGAAATAGCTTCCCACGGTAAATCAGTGTCACAACTATTTGACGAAAATTTACAGGATAGCAAATCCGATGAAGACTTGACCAGACTTTTTTCATAAATTTTCGTGGTTAATCTAGATGTATTTTGTTAGTCATCTCAGTTATAGGCACAGGTGTTATTTTAGTCGCTCCGATGATGGTTATTCGTTTGAAAGTAAAATGGTAATCCCCTATAAGACATATCAAATCAGGTGTCCATCTGTCCTAAAAGATAATTGAGAAAATATTCATAATGGCCTAAAAAAAAGTTTTGATATTGATAAATACTAAAAAAGATGATATACAATACCTTTATCCACATCCGTAAACGATTAGGCGGCCAAATCAGATATGAGTAGTCATCCAGAAAAAAAGCCCAAGAAGCATAGGAAAAAACGATATATTCCCAATCTTGCAGCTTCTCTCTTTAAACCAAAAGATGACTGGAGTACAGGTCTAGCGTTAAAAGAGTATAACCAGGCATTTTTTCCATTCAAAGTTGATAACGTCTATTATGAAGAATGTGTAAAAGGAATGAAGAAGATTCCCTCAGAGTCTGTTGACGTCATAATAGCTGATCCTCCTTTTGGATTATCTTTTAATGGGAAAGAAGCCATATATAATCGTGACAGCCGCTTTGTCCGCGACGGATACCGCGAGGTTAAAGGCAATTACGGATATTTTTCCAGTAAGTGGATAAAAGAACTTCCTCGGATCATGAAGAAAACAGGCTCAGCCTGGATATTTAGCGGCTGGACAAACCTAGCTGACGTATTAAACGCGGCCCGAAAAAGCGGGCTCACTTTAATCAACCACATTATCTGGAAATACCAGTTCGGAGTATTCACTCGGCGAAAATTTGTGACAAGCCACTACCACATCCTTTTTCTGGTAAAAAGCGATGATTATTACTTTAACAAAGTAACCCATTACCCATTGGATGTTTGGGAGATAAATCGCACATACAAAAGAGGTCAGATTAAAAATAGTACTAAACTCCCTGAAAGCATCATAATGCGTTGTATCGACTTTTCTTCGCGTCCGGGTGACCTCATATTGGACCCGTTTATGGGCAACGGTACCACTGCCACAGTCGCAAAAGGCACATTCCGACATTATCTAGGCTTTGAAGTAAACAAAGAAATGAGTGACGTTATCCAGAAAAACTTGGCGACCACTAAACTTGGGCAGTTCTATACCCCGTATAGCTCACGCACAGATTAACACATGATGCAACAACCAAGTAATTTTCTTATGATACCTTCTAGATAACTTAATGATCGCCAAATTAACATATAACCATCTTTCTATATTCCTATAGGATGGATCTTTACAAGGACCGCGACTTCATTAAAACAAGAAATAACCTTATTTTCTGTGTGGTCGGCTATGTTCACCCCAAAGATCGCGTACTGGCCTATCTCAAGTATACTCACAGCTCAGATGGTCAATGGGGCGGAAAAGATCAGAAATACAGTCGGTCTATGTCCCACTATTCTGCTTCAGAGGTTCAAAAGAACATTAATTGGTTGAAGGAAAACTATCCTAAATACGTAGCATACCTCAATGAGTTAGGGTTTGAGATGTCTTCTATCCCCAAAGACGAGATATCCAAACACTATGTTCCATCAGAGCGACTTGAAGAGATTTTATCATCTGGTCCAACTGATACTCTGGAGGAATCCGTTGAAACCCTAGTATCATTAATTTCCCAAACAGCTGGTGTCCCAATACAAAACTTTGGTGTAACCGGATCAATTCTCCTAAAAATACATAACACCAGTTTCTCAGACCTGGATATTTCAGTATATGGGCGGATGAACAGTGAGAAAGTTAAGGCCGCTGTTGAACGCCTCTTTAAAGACCCAAAATCTGTCACTAACAAACTTCAGGGAAATCATCTTGAAAAATGGTGCCGCGAAAAAGCGGAAACATATCCGATAAGCCAAAGTGAGTCCAGGCGTTTTTACTCCCGTCGTTGGAATTATGGCATATTCAATGATACATATTTCTCAGTCCACCCAACTCGTTCAGACAATGAGGTCATTGAAGAATACGGAGATGAATCCTACAGAGGGTTAGGCATAATTTCAGTGGAGGCTTCAATAAGCCGTGTAATCGAAAACCTATACAACCCTTACAGGTATAAGGTGGAAGACGTCAAGAACAAGAACGGGGAAGCTATTCCGGCTGTGGATGAAATAATCTCGTTTGAAGGATTCTATGGCGGGATTCCGGAAAACGGGGAACGCGTTATAGCTAAAGGAAAGCTTGAGGAAGTTATTGATAAATTATCTCAAGTAAAGAAACATAGATTGGTTATAGGCTCGCCTGAGTCTAAAGGTAAAGATTTTCTAAAACCTATCAAACTCTTAGATCTGAACACCTGATAACAACAGAAGCATAAGGCCTGCGGCCGTTAGGTCCGCGCTTGATCCAGGATTCAACGCTCCACCGTATCCTGACACTTCTTTATCTAAACTGATCAAAGCGTTCACTCCTTTTTCTGTGGAAGCCCCGCCCAGCTCGAGCGCTCTTCTGGCCTTCTCTGATATTTGCGAAGCTCTTATTTTTGGATTCTTTTTACCTAAAGATTGAAGTTTTCGGATTATAAATGTGTCAGGTACAGTAGACAAAACCTCCAAAAATGTGTTAACTGTTGCTACGTTAATGTTATCTGTCTCTCTATGAATTTTCATCAGCTTTGGATACACTAGTTCAAAAGTAAGTTTCATTCCAGAAGAGATTTCTGAAGCAACTAAATCCCACTTTGATGAGGCTCGCATAGAGTCATAAAATGTATATCCATGCTTCCTAATTTTTTTCAAGGCATCGGGGTCAAAAACATCTGGCGGCCCATTCTCCAAAGAGACTCTTCCTAACCACGCTTTCTGCATTTTTGCCGCAAGTTTGTAAAACACTATCGCGTCTTCTGATGTTGTTGATTTAATAATCTTGATAGTTTCATTTCTTATCATATTGATATCCATTTTTCCGTGTTTAGATAAGACTGTTCCTGACGCTGCGGCAAGGGGGATCATCAGCAATGCGCTTCCTAGATTTGTATTTCCACCCTTATGCCAACTATCACCTTCCGCGTAGGCATATTTTATTAGACTCCCAATTTTTAGGCTACTAGCTGGGATGCGTTTTTTCCCAATTCTGTTGCCCCTGAGGGACGCCAAATACAAAGAATCATGTAAGGCAACGGATCCACAGATAAATCTCGCAAAATTTGGTCCTTCTAGATCCGATGTTCTATGAACGTTTCCAGGTTTAGGCCAGCCACAAATCTCAAGCACAGACGCCATAACTCCTGCTTTGGCAATAGACTTCGACCCACTTATTTTTCCCAATTTGAGTTAAACTCACATCTCCTACTTCTTAACAGTTACTTACTCTGATACTTCAACATGTTATAAACCTCTGATTCAAGCAGTAATCATTCATTTAATCCCACTACTTACCGAAAAGTAACGAAAATCTATTTAGCCTATTTATTTGAAACGTATGTAGATGTCGATTGGCGCGGTTTATTTTACTTTCTGGTCGTAGCCTTGTTCAAGGTGTTGCGAAAGAGGCCGGAAAATTCTCTGATAAATATCTGAAGGAAGTAACAACTTGTCAGATAGATCCGGATGACATTAAAGATTTCAATATTGAACCTGGAACAAATGTGCGACTTACAGCTGAAGATGGGTCAAGCGTGGTCCTAAAATCAACACAGTCTTCGTTAGCTCCTCATAGAGGATCCGTTTTCATTCCATATGGCCCGTATGCTGGAATTCTAATAAGCAGTAAAACCGGTGGAACAGGAATGCCTAGTTTCAAAGGTATCACCATTGAATTAGAACCAACTACGGATGAAGTTCTTCCCATAAAGAATCTTCTTGAAGTAAACTATTCCAGAGGTATCTCAAAATGACTGTAATTTCCGCGGTTCTTTGCCCTGGTTGTGGGTGTCTATGCGATGATACTGAGGTAACTGTGGAAGGTGACCAAATAGTGAAAGTCCAATCTGAATGCGCTGTATCCACATCCAAATTTCTTAATTACAATAAGCACCGAAGCACTACCCCTCTTCAACGAGTTAACGGTGAACTTGTACAGTCACCTTTGAACGACTCAGTTGATAAGATAGCTAAAATGCTTATCAAAGCAGATTACCCACTTATCTACGGTTGGAGTTTAACTAGCTGTGAAGCTCAAAAGAAAGGCATAGAGCTGGCTGAAGAAGTCGGCGCTGTCATAGATAACTCAACAACGGTCTGCCACGGTCCAAGTATCCTTGGTTTCCATGATGTAGGTGAACCTACTTGCACCCTTGGTGAAGTCCGAGGAAGAGCAGATCTGATAGTTTATTGGGGTTGTAACCCGTCATCAGCTCATACTAGACACATAAAGCGATATACTTCAAAATCAACAGGAAAATTTCGTGAATCGTCTGAAAGAAAAGTCATAGTAATTGATGTTCGAAAAACACCGACAGCGAAAGGCGCAGACATATTCGTCCAAGTCGAGCCAAACAAGGACTTTGAGTTAATTACCGCCATTAAGATGGCTTTGCAAAACGAGGAAATAGAGGAAAAAAGCGTTGCAGGTGTATCTATTGAACAAATAGAAGAGATAGCTGAAATGCTGCGGTCCTGTGAATTCGGTGTCTTATTCTTCGGAGTTGGGCTAACCATGAGTGAGGGTAAATCAAGAAATATTGATTGCGCTATCGGCCTTGCTCAAGAACTAAATCAATGGACTAAATTCGCAATTATCCCAATGCGGGGACATTTTAATGTGACCGGCGCGAACAAAGTTTTCACCTGGCAAACAGGTTACCCATTTGCTATTGATATGAGTCGTGGATACCCAAAATATGACCCTGGCCAAACAACAACAATCGATGTTCTTTCACGGAAATATAATGACGCAACATTAGTAATAGCTTCTGACCCCGTGGCACATTTCCCTAAAAATGCTGTCCAACATCTAACAAGTAAACCTCTTGCAGTAATTGACCCACATCTTTCTTTGACTGCATACATGGCAGACGTTGTCATTCCCAGCGCTTTCGTAGGAATAGAAACCTCTGGAACAGCCTACAGAATGGATGGAATTGGCTTGATAATGCGGAAAGTTATCGACCCTCCTAACGGAATTCTGCCTGATACAGAGATCTTAGAAATGATAATCAAACGAGTTAGGGAACTAAAAGGCGAGTGAATAAAATGACTGAATTTATAATACGGAACGGATTTGTTGTAGACCCAATTAACAATATCAACTGTGAGCGAGTAGACATTGCCATTAAAGACGGTAAAATTGTGGAATCAGTGAATGAGTCCAACGCAAAGACTATTGATGCAACAGATAAGCTAGTTATGCCAGGCGGAGTCGACCTTCACTCACATATAGCCGGTGCAAAGGTAAACGCGGGGCGCTTACTGAGGCCTGAAGACCACTACAAAGATTATGAAGTTAAAAAAGGGCTTAGACGATCCGGCACTGGACACTCAATACCTTCTGTTTTTACAACAGGTTACAGATATGCGATTATGGGTTACACTACTGTTTTCGAGCCAGCATCACCGCCGATTAAAACAATTCACACTCATGACGAGCTGAATGACATCCCAATCCTCGACTCTGCTTGTTTCCCCCTATTAGGGAACAACTGGTTCATTATGGAATATCTTAAAGAAGACAAGTTAGACGAATGCGCAGCATATGTATCTTGGTTAATGAGGACTCTGAAAGGATATGCCATAAAGGTCGTGGATCCTGGAGCAGTTGAAGCCTGGAAATGGGGTGGTACTTCCCACGGCTATGATGACCCAGTTCCACGCTTCGATATAACACCTCGAGAAATTGTTAGAGGCTTAATAAAAGTCAATAAGATGTTAGGCCTTCCACACCCTGTCCATGTGCATGCAAATCAGCTAGGTAAACCCGGAAACTACAAAACAACTCTTGAAACACTTGACTCAGTCCGAGACCTCGCAGGAGACAACGGACCTATAATGCACCTTACCCATGTTCAATTTAACGCATATGCTGGTGTTGACTATCCGTCTATATCGTCGGGAGCTGCTGAAATAGCGGATTATGTGAATAAAAACCGTCATGTTTCTATTGATATCGGGCAAGTCATGTTCGGAGATACAACTACCATGACAGCTGATGGGCCTTTCGAATATCAACTATTCCAACTACTCCGCGGTAAATGGATAAACAACGACGTCGAAGCTGAAACTGGTTCAGGAATTGTCCCAATAACTTACAATAGATCAAATTATGTTCACGCAGTAATGTGGGCGATTGGGCTAGATCTTGCGCTCATGATTGATGACCCCTGGCGTGTATTTATCACAACTGACCATCCGAACGGTGGCCCCTTTACTGAATATCCGCGACTCTTCTCATGGCTTATGAGTAAAAAAGCTAGAGATAAGCTTCAAAAACGGATGCCTCGCCTATCTCGGATAAGAACAAACCTGCGAAATATCGACCGAGAATACACATTTTATGATCTCGCCATCACGACAAGGGCTGCGACCGCGAAAATATTGGGTCTTAAGGATAAAGGTCACCTTGGAGCTGGTGCAGATGCAGATATAGCAATATACAATATTAACCCTAAAGAAATCAACACATCGTTAGAATATAAGACAATTCGGAAAGCATTCTCTACTACGCATATTACAATGAAAGAAGGCACAATTGTAGCTAAAGAAGGTGAAATTGTGGGTACACCAATTGGCAGAACTTATTGGGTTGACTCACATGTTCCCGACGATTTACATAATTCCGTGATACCTGAAATTAAGCGAAAGTTTGAGGATTACTATACAATTAAGATCGACAACTACCATGTTCCAGAGTCATATCTCGAACGCTCTGCACCAATACAGCCATCGGAGGTTTCCGCCAAATAACGGTGAAATAATATTGGCTTTGAAAAAATTTAAACTAATCGCAAATTCAAACGCGCCCATTGATGGAGATATCTTCTCACCTAACAATCTTGCCGGAAAAAACATCCCCGAGATATTAAACCTGGAAACCTGGCTTGGCAAAAAAAGGGTAAAAGTTAGCGAGATTTTTGAGGTAACTGACGAATCAAATGAATCTGAAGAACTCACGTTAGTTTTCGACGGAAACATCACTCAAGTAACTCGGGTTGGTAAAAATATGAGTGAAGGCAAAATAATCGTTAAAGGCTCAGTTGGCGCCTTTCTAGGTATAGAAATGAGTGGCGGCTCAATAGACGTAGATGGAGACGCTGACACTTTCGTCGGAATGAGTATGAAAGGTGGAACAATACAGATCAAAGGTAATGCCGGCGATGCAATTGGCTCCGGATATTGGGGTAGTAGAACCGGAATGCTCGGTGGCCTAATAATTGTTCAAGGAAATGCGGGTGATGAGATCGGTCGTTGGATGAAAGCTGGTACAATTCGAATCTGCGGAAACACTGGAATTCTAGCTGGCTCAAGATTGCAGGGCGGGTCTATTCTTATTCAAGGAAACTCTGAAGGAAAATTAGGAGCCTCAATGGTCGGCGGAAAAGTAGTGCTCCTTGGGAAAACTTCTTCAACATTCCCCAGCTTCTACATATCTGAGATAAAATCAAAAGCAAAAGTCGACGGCGAGAAAATAAGTGGCCCATTCTACAGCTTCTTAGGTGATATCGTTGAAAACGGGGCAGGTAAACTGTTCATATCAGTCGAGAATAATCCGGATCTTAAATACCGCGAAGACTTTATCCCATAGATGTTGAGCAATTAGATATGAATATATTATTCAATTGGGTGAGATTGGAACTATGACTAGTGTGAATAAAACCGGGGTACAAGTTTTTGAGAAAATGATCGAGCTGAAAGAAGAGTTAGGTATATCCGTCACAACCTTAGAAAACGGTGCGACCCTAATAGACGCAGGGATAAATGTTCCCGGCGGATTCGCCGCGGGAAAATATTTAACAGATCTATGCCTCGGGAGTCTAGGAAATGTTACGTTAGGATCCGAAAACTATGATGGGGTCGAGCTCCCAAGTATGTATGTTCATGTTGATAGGCCTGCCGTTATGCTTCTTGGATCACAATTTGCTGGGTGGCGAATCTCAGTTGAGAAATATTTTGCGATGGGGTCAGGTCCTGCAAGAGCTCTAGCTTTGAAGCCAAAAGAGCTATATGCCAAGATTGACTATAAAGACGCTTACGATAAGGCTGTGATTGTGCTTGAGGGTGATGAGCTTCCAACTTCCGAAGTAGCAAACTACATGGCTGAAAAATGTAATGTCGACTCCAAAAATATGTTCATAGCTATAGCGCCTACATCAAGCATCGCTGGATGTATGCAGATCTCCGGCAGAGTTGTGGAAATGGGTCTACATCGGCTTACTGATTTAGGGTTTGACCCTAAGAAAGTTCTCTATGGTTCTGGGAGAGCGCCTGTTGCGCCATCTCACCCAAAGTCAACTAAGGCTATGGGTCGTACAAATGATATGCTACTATACGCTGGTTCAACATATTTCCAAGTATTTTGCGAAACGGATGATGAAATAGTGGAATTTGTAAAGAAAGCGCCTTCATCTACTTCTTCAGCATATGGTCGACCGTTCTACGAAATATTCAAAGAAGCAAACTTTGACTTCTACAAAATCGACACTGGCCTATTTTCACCTGCAACCATAACTGTAAACAACGTGAAAACGGGTTCAACTATATCTGCTGGAACAATTAACACTGAAACCCTAAAAAAATCAATCGGTTTAACTGCCTAAATATTAAACGTCATTCTGCATATCATATTGTGAAGAGAATAATCCGTAGTTGAATATCGGCATCCTAACTCGAAATCCAGAAGCTTGGTGTTCCGCCCAGCTAAGGAAAGCTATAGCATCCGCTGGCTCCAAAGCTAAATGTTTTTGGTTCTATGATCTAATGTCTAGAATATCAACTGGGCCAATAGTTAACTCCGAGAAGCTGCCCGACATTGTAAATAATCTGAGCTCATTAATTGTGAGGCCAATCGGGCGAGGTTCGCTGGATGAGGTTTTCTTCCGCGTGAACACGTTGCATAGATTGAATGATGGTGGGCTTTTTGTAATTAACCCGCCTTCAGCCATTGAGCGATCCGTCGACAAATATTATACAATGTCTCTATTATCTGACAAAGGACTAAAAGTCCCTAAAACTATTGTTACAGAAAACCCTGATCTTGCTCTCGAGGCGTTTAAGGAGCTAGGTTCAGACGTCGTAATAAAACCTGTTTTCGGGTCCAGAGGTATGGGGGTAACACGGGTAACTGATTATGAAGTTGCTACCCGTATTTTACATAACCTACATTACCATCATCTGGTTCTATATCTCCAACAATACATACCGCACGGCGACCGAGACATTAGAGCTTTTGTCGTTGGAAATGAAGTTGTAGCCGCGATGTTTAGAATATCTAAGAGCTGGAAAACTAACGTGAGTCAAGGCGCTAAACCCGTAAGTGCAAAGCTTAGTTCTGATCAAGAAGAGCTAGCTATCAAAGCTGCAAGTTCAATAGGTTGCCTAGTTGCCGGTGTAGACATTATTCAATCAAATGATGGAAACTATGTAAATGAGATAAACAGCCAACCTGGGTTCAAAGGTCTTCAATCAGTGAGTAAGATTAACATTGCCGAAAAAATCGTAAAATACGTTATTTCATCCATTAATAAAGGAAGTCTTCCTACTAATTCTAATCTGTAAAGGTGTGTTAGGTGCCTAATCGCATCCAAATTATATCCGTTGACGATTTTCCAATAATACATCCAGGTGATAACATAGCTGCCCTAATTCACCTATCTTTGAAGAAAATGAACTTTATTTTAGAAGATAAAGACTTGCTTATTATCTCCCATAAAATCGTATCTAAAGCTGAGGGTAGAATTGTTAAACTAGCGGACATAACTCCAAGCAAAGAATCCGTAAAAATTGCGAAAAAAGCAAGGAAGAACCCAAAAATAGTTGAATTAGCCCTAAATGAATCACTATCAATAGTTAAACAAGTTAGGAGACATCTAATTACCGAGACAAAACAAGGGTGGATATACTCTTACTCTGGTGTTGACGTCTCAAATGTTTCCGGCGGTGACGCTGCAGTATTGCTTCCTGAGGATCCTGATAGATCAGCTAACGAAATAAGAAGAGCGATGGAAAATCTAACTAAGACGAAGCTTGGCATTATTATTTCTGATACGTCAGGTAGGCCTTTTCGCAAAGGTGATATCAACATCGCCATTGGCGTATCCGGTTTCAAGCCGGTTTTAGACCTTCGTGGAAAAAAAGATGGTTTTGGATACACACTTAGAATGAAACGAATGGCCTTAGCCGATGAATTAGCTTCAGCAGCTGAGTTAGTCATAGGTCAAACTAATGAATTAAAACCCGTCGCAATAATTCGAGGAGTAGACCTTATTCTTGACAAGTTTGCCGATTCAGATCCTCTGAAGAAAAGACGCGAAAACGATATCTTCATAGACCGTAAATAATATTCATTTATGAAATGTGGTAATTATTTCTATGGTTATAGAAAAAAATACTTATAGACAACCGCGTATTTAATTTCTCATATGGTTTATTGTCACAAATGCGGTGAAAAGAATGAAGACGCAGTCGAAATCTGTAACAAATGCGGATCTGATCTAAACCCTGAAAAAAGTGCAAGGTGAATTATTTGGAGAAAAGATTAACATGTGCAGTTTGTGGTGTTACATATAGTGAATCATCTCATGATGAATGTCCTTATTGTAAGATATACAGTAAATCGAAGGATTAGTAGTATGATAAAAAGTCACTCTTCTAATGCTCTTCTAAGATTGTCTTGATATCTGATAATATCCAGAAATGTATAAATTAGACTTAAATCCTAAATTCAAGTAAGAATTATGATTAAAATAAGTTCTATTCTACAGGCGGTACAAAAAGAAAGTAACGATTTTATAAATAAAAATGATTTTAACAAATATTCAGACTTAAAAATACCAAAAGAACGCGGAGTATATATCGTTAAAGAAAATAATAATCCTTTCTTCTTGGGGTGTCAGTTTATTGTATATCTTTTTCTTATTCACAACAATAAAAATGAATACTCACATTGTCTAATAAGTTTTTTAGGTTATTCATGATTAACGAATTTTACTTTCCTTCCTTCTATTTCATATTTTCCATCTACTAAAAGTCTTATTGCCTCTGGATATATTCTATGCTCCTCATCTAGTATTCTCGCCCTTAATGATTCAACTGTGTCCTTGTCATGAACTGGTACAACTGTTTGAATAATAATTGGTCCAGTATCTAGTCCCTCATCTGCAAAATGAACTGTGCAACCTGTGATTTTCACGCCGTATTCCAATGCTTGTCTCTGGGCTTCTAACCCTGTGAATGCTGGAAGTAGTGAAGGGTGAATATTTATTATTCTTTTAGAATATTTTTTTATGAACATTGAGCTAATGATTCGAAGATAGCCTGCCATTATAACAAGTCCATTTTCTGGTGTGACGCCGTATTCTAGTAGCTTCCCGATCAATAGTTGATCATATTCTTCCCGTCTTCCTTTGTATGGTTTTGAGTCAATATATTCTGTTGGGATGTTCTCTTTTTTTGCTCTTTCTAAAGCGTATGCATCGGGTTTGTTGCTGATAACTACTTTTATTGACGCTCCCATGATTTCGCCTCTCTTTATTGAGTTGATAATAGATTGAAGGTTTGAGCCGCTCCCTGAAACTAATACTCCAAGTTTTGAGATCAATTGTTAACCCCGTTTCTGAGTAATTGGAGATCATAAATCCGCTTTACTCGTTTCTCGATTAAAGCCTTGGTCCCAATATCTTTTCTATGAAATATCTTGCCTTTAGCGCCGCAAATAGATTCTTCTGCGACTTTCTCTGCATCTTCTAAGCTATTGCCTATCCCTAAAAACGCGATTGCTCTGGATCCTGTCATATATAGCCCATCTTCCTTCTCCTCAACAGAAGCATAATACACTTTTGCTTTCCCTGGCCCTATTGTAATTTTCTCATCTTTCACTGGGTTCCCAGGGTATCCATCGGGAACAGCATATTTGCATACTGTAGATTTCTTCTCAAAATCAATATTAACTTGGTCTAGCTTCTGCAAAATTATTGCTTGGCATATGCTTGCAAAATCTGTCCGAAGCAACGGCAGCACATTCATAGCTTCTGGGTCGCCAAACCTCGCATTATATTCTAACAGCTTGACTCCGTCTTTAGTTAAAATAAAGCCTCCATACATAACTCCCTTGTAGAATTGTCCTGTCTCTTTGTAAATAGCCTCGGAGACCTTTTTTGTTATCTCCAATGCCTTATCAACATGATCTTTGTTGAGGAAGGGCAATAGGTGGTCCTCGCAAGAATAAGAGCCCATGCCCCCTGTGTTAGGTCCTTTATCGCCGTCATAAGCTCTTTTATGATCCTGTGCAACCGGAGTTGGGACAACAGTTTTTCCGTCTGTTAGGCATTGCAAAGAAAATTCTTCCCCATCAAGTTTCTCTTCAACTACGACTAATTCTTGTGTTTCTAGAACTTCTTCGCAGTATTCAAATGCTTCTTCTTTTGTATTGAAATGATCTCCTTGAACACGGACGCCTTTTCCACCAGTTAACCCATCAGGTTTCACAACAGCCTGATCTATATCATTAAGAAAGCCACTTAATTCATCTAGGTTATCTTTACCCAGAATGGTAAATTTTATGTTTCCTTCAATTTGATGCTTTTCTAATAGGTTCCTTGTAAAAGACTTGCTGGATTCTAATCTCGCCATGCTCTTTGTTGGACCAACCGACTCAACTCCGATATCTTTTAACGCGTTAACTACACCGTTATTCAAAGGGTCTTCTGGACCTATAAATGCTAAATCTGCATAGTTATTTTTTGCGAATTTTGATATTCCGCTTAGATCTGAATATGATCCTACCGAGATATTTTCTGATAGTGCGGCAATTCTTGGATTCTTTGACTTCATAAACGAAAACAATTTAACGTCTTTATTTTTCCTAAATGTCTCTGCGATAACATGCTCTCTTGCGCCGTGTCCAATTAATAAAATATTCATCAAAACACTGCTTTAACAGATATCACTAATCTTCGCGTCTTCTTTCCTCATCCGTGATGTGTATCCAGGTTTTGTCTTAAAAGCTGAATAATCCCCTGTATGACATGAACTGCAAAGATTTTCTTCAGAAATACCTATACCTCTTACAAGATTATCTAAAGTATTGTATCCTACAAAATCCGCTCCTATATCGCTTGCAACCTTTTTATTGATTTCATTAATATTCTGAATATTTCCATCCACTTTGAACGCCACCAATTCATCTTGAGTGGGGAAGTCAATACCTGCATAGCAAGGGTGAGATATGGGTGGGAAAGTAGATAGCAAGCTTATTGACTTTACTCCTACTTTTCTAAGTGTCTGAACCAAAATTCTTGAACTTGTACCTCTAACTACGCTGTCATCTACAAGAATGACGTCTTTACCTCTAACAGTTTCCTCAACAGGTACAACTCTTTTGTTTATTTCAAATCTATTTGCCTCAGTTGGCTCAATGAAGCTTCTTAATCCGCCTTTCTTACTATATCGATCTTTCATTAATCCTTCTTCAAAAGGTATTCCTGAGGCCTCAGAAAACCCTAGTGCTGCTGGCCTTGCCGAGTCTGGGACAGGTATCACTACATCTGCTGATATCTTGTATGTTTTGGCAAGTTCATGCCCAAGTTTCTTCCTAGTAGAGTAAACGTTCACGCCGTCAATATTGGAACTTGGGTGCGCAAAGTATGTGTACTCAAATGCGCAATGATTTGTTCTATCAGTCTTTGAAAAAATATGTGATTCTACTCCGGACTCTGTTATCTTGACCATCTCGCCAGCCTTAATGTCTCTAACAAGTTTCGCCCCGATTATGCTTAGAGCGCATGATTCTGATGCAATAACATGTGATTTTGTTTCATCATGCCAGCCTAAGACTAGCGGTCTAAAGCCTCTTTCATCTCTTACGGCGTAAATGTCTCCCGACATAGTTAGAAAGATGATGCAGAACGCACCGTTTAACTCCGTGTTAAGTTTCTCAAATGATCTAAACCAGTCTCCGTCAAAATGCTTTAGATGTTGAATCAGTTGGGTGCCAACTATCATCGTGTCACTTGCCCAATCTGGGAGCTTAAACTGATTCTCTAACCGAGATACTATCTCCTCAGTGTTGCATATAGTGCCATTATGTGCCATAGCAAAATTTCCTCCGATCATTACTGGCTGAACATTTTCAAGAATTGTTTTACCCATTGTGGAGTACCTTGTGTGCCCAATTGAGATCGGTGAAGGTGTTGTGGAAGAAACCTTCATGGCTTCATTTTGCGTCTCTGAAACTAATCCTGTTTTTCTCCAAGGCTCCCTACCTGGGATCGCAAACCCCCAAGCTTCTTGCCCTCTGTGTTGGAGCGCTCTTAAAGCAATCACAGTTAATGGTATGGTGTTAGCGCCTGATGTTGATCTTATAGCAACGACTCCGCATTTTTCACGCGGTTTCATGATTCGCCCATCAACCTTGAAATACTTAAACTCCACTCCGCTCTAACTTCATCAACCTTCACATTTATTATTTCTTTTCCGTTGCTTTTAATGATTAATCCGCTGTTATTCACGAACCCAATATCTTCACAAGGAACATTGTTTTCTTTGAACAATAATTTTAGTTTCTCACAACGATTCTGTTCAGCCTCAATAATAAATCGGCCATGCGATTCTGAGAAAAGAATTTCATCCAATCTGATGCAATCTGTTGGAACCTGATCTAAATTCACTGTGGCCCCCAATTCGCTTTGAATACACATTTCAGCAAGCGTAACTGCTAAACCGCCTTTTGAACAATCGTCTATTGACTTTATGTATCCTAATTTAATTGCTGCTAAGACCGATTTATGTAATCTCTTCTCATATTCAAAGTCAACTTTCGGTGTTTGTCCTCCGGTTATTCTATGAATCTCTTCATAGTATTCAGATCCGCCCATCTCCGACCTTGTCATACCTACAACAAGTATCACGTTTGATTCACCGCAAAACTTTGGACCCATTAAATCTTTTTGCTGATCTATTAGTCCAATCACTGTTATAACTGGGGAAGGCTTGATAGCTTTATTTGTGAACTTATCTTCATTATAGAAACTCACTTTTCCGCCTATGCAGGGTATCTCTAGTGATCTTGAGTAATCCGCGATTCCTTTTACTGATTGTTCAAATGACCAAAACACTTCAGGGTTCCCTGGGTCCCCAAACTGAATGTGATCTAGCATCCCTATTGGTTTGGCTCCAACTGCAATTACGTTTCTACTTGCCTCAGCCATTGCTCCTGCTGAGCCTTGATAGGGGTCCAAAAAGCTGTGCCTTGAATTTCCGTCAGCTCTTAACGCCAGAAATTTTCCGTTTGGAAGCCTAAGTACTGAAGCTCCTGCTTGACCTGGTTTAGTAACTGTGCGAATTCCTACCTCGTGGTCATATTGCTCATATACCCATCTTTTTGAAGAGATGTTTGGAAGGGCAAGTATGCTCTTTAGCATCGCTAAATAGTCTGAAGGTTGCTTGAGGGCAGTGATTTTTGCTAGAGAGTCGATGTAGTTTGGTTTCTTAGATTTTCTTGATATTAATGGTGCGTTTGCAAGAACTGCTGAAGGTATTTCAGCTAAAGTAACTCCGTCTTTTCTTATCTCAAGATCGGTGTTTTCTGTGGCTCTTCCTATTAGCGCGTTTCTAAGTCTGTATTTGTCGAATATGCTGCAAACTTCTTTTTCCCACCCTTGTTCGATTACAAACAGCATTCTTTCTTGAGACTCCGATATCATAACTTCGAGTGGGTCCATGTTGTGTTCTCTTAACGGGATTTTAGAAAGGTCTACATCAATACCTTTCTTCCCGCGATCAGCGATTTCTGATAAACCGCAACTAAGTCCTCCTCCTCCTAGGTCTTTTAATCCTCTGACATGTCCAGTCTTTAAAGCTTCAAGGGTTGCTTCGATAATCAGTTTTTTAGTGAAAGGGTCAGGTATTTGAACTGCTGATCGATCCATATCTGAATTCTCATTTAGAGTGGCAGAAGCGAAAGATGATCCATGCATACCATCTCGACCTGTTAATCCGCCAACGAGAACTATTGCGTCACCTGGGTATTTCGCTTCAGCTAATATGATGTCACTTCTTTTACCTAATCCAACACTGACCACATCAACCAAACAGTTTCTTTCAAAAGATTCATCAAATTCTACTTCTCCGCCAACTGTTGGCACCCCAACACAGTTCCCATAGTCACTTATGCCTCTTACCACATTTCGAAATAGCCACTTTGAGTGCTGGCTTTGGGTAATAGGTCCAAATCTCAGTAAATCCAGAAGCGCGATCGGCCTAGTCCCTATGCATAAAATGTCTCTTAAAACTCCGCCTACACCGGTGGCCGATCCACCATATGGGTCAATTGCTGATGGGTGATTGTGACTCTCGATGTGGGCTGCGATCACCCAGTTATCACCAACATCTAGGACTCCCGCATCATGTCCTGGACCTAAAACTACGTGTTTCCCCTCAGTTGGCAATAATTTTAGAGTTTGTTTTGATGATTTATAGCTACAATGTTCAGACCATTCTGAGTCGACCATTGCTAGCTCCAAATCGTTCGGGTCTCGACCTAGACTTGCTCGAAGCGCCGCAACTTCTTCCTCTGTGAGGTTAAGTCCTAGTTCTTTAACTCTCTCCAAATCATTACTCGCCTATCGAAGAAATAATAGATGAGAAAATGTTGATGCCGCTATTATCACCGTATGGACTAAGTAGTTTTTCTGAAGCGCGTTCTGGATGCGGCATAAGTCCCATTACGTTGCCTTTATCGTTACATACTCCCGCTATTCCCTCAACTGAACCGTTCGGATTATAATCCTCTAACTCGCCTTTATTAGGGGATGTGTATCTGAACACTATCTGGTTATGTCTCTTTAACTCTTTAAGGTTATCTTCATCAATAAAATAGCGCCCCTCGTTATGAGCTATGGGCATATATTGAACATCATCTTTTTTCATGTGCCTTGTAAAAATTGTGTCGCTGTTCTCAACCTTCACGCCAACCCATTTACAAATAAACTTGAGCCCAATATTTCTCAGTAATGCTCCCGGGAGAAGGCCTGCCTCCACAAGTATCTGAAAACCGTTACAGATCCCTAGAACTGGTTTTTCTTCTCGAGCCATGTTCTTAATTTCCTCCATTATGGGGCTGTATGCCGCAATCACACCTGCCCTTAGATAATCACCATATGAGAAACCTCCTGGAAGTATTATTCCATCGAATTCGCCAATGTTCTTATCTGTGTGCCAAATAAGCTTAGCTTCAACGTTTAAAACGTTGTTTAAAATCCTAAGCACATCACGATCGCAATTACTCCCAGGGTAAACTACGATCGCAATTTTCATTAATCAGACACCCTAACCGAAATTGAACACATACTCACCAGTGGATTATAAATTCGTAAATCGTCACACATCTTAGCCGCTATCTCTTTAGCCGCTGTCTCATTTTTAGCTTCTAACTTTAGCTTTAGAAGCTTAGCTGTACGAACTCCTCTGATTTGTTGGTATCCGTTTCTAACCATAAGATCCTTCTCTATTACTTCACCTTCAGGATCTCTAATCGTGGGCTTATTCTCTATCGTTATATCAACCAAAAACATTGTCATAACTATCAATTGCCCCCCTTACAACGTGGATATAGCCATGTATTAGCTTTTATTAACCCTACCATAAACCAAGAAACTATGGTTTCAAAGAAAAAATGTTATAACGTTTAATTGCTTGTTTGACCGTTGTATTATGGCGGATCACATTGAAGTCGGATAAATTTGGTTATGATACCTATCTATCTCCATTTACTTGGCGATATGGCAGTGAAGAAATGCGCAGTCTGTTCTCTGAGTTAAATTATCGGGCAATTTGGCGGAAGATTTGGGTTGCGCTTGCAGAATCCCAAGCTCAACAAGGCCTACTAACTCAAACTGAGCTTGATGATATTAAGTCAAAAGCAAGTGCCAAGTATGTTGATATTAACCGGGCCCACGAAATTGAAAAGCGCATTAAACATGATGTGATGGCTGAAATCTTAACGTTTGCTGAACAAGCAAAAGAAGGCGGTGGAAAGATCCATCTAGGCGCAACGTCTGCAGACATAGAAGATAATGCAGATGTCATTCGGATAAGGCAAGGACTAGAAATCATTCTCACACGTTTAGTAAATTGCTTATCTTCAGCTTCAAAAATAATTCGAAAATATTCCGACCTACCTTGTATAGGTTGGACACACCTCCAACCTGGCGAACCAACCACGGTCGGATACAGAATCGCGTTCTATGCTCAAGACATAGTATTAGACATACAGAATATCAAGTTCTTATTATCTGACACCGTTAAAGCTAAAGGCCTGAAAGGCGCTGTCGGAACATCTGCAAGCTATACCGCTTTACTAGGCGACCCAAAATTATCTTCTGAGCTGGAACAATCTTTTTTGAGTAAACTAAACCTTCCATCCTTCAATATATCAAATCAAACATATCCGCGGAAAACAGATTTTCTTGTTCTATCTATACTTTCCTCAATCGCTCAAACCGCCAATAAATTTGCTAGCGACTTAAGACTTATGCAATCCCCAGTTTTTGGAGAATGGTCCGAACCTATAGCAAAAGATCAGGTCGGGTCAACCGCGATGCCGTTCAAAAAGAACCCCACTTCAAGTGAACGCATATGCTCAATTGCTCGCTTTGTCGCATCTCTCCCCCAAGTTGGTTACTGGAACGCTTCTCTCAGCTTATTAGAGCGAACTCTTGATGACTCAGCTAGCCGTAGATTGGTTATCCCTGAAGGCTTTTTAGGTGTAGACGAGATACTTATACTGTTTAACAAAATCTTAGGCGGACTAAAAATATATGAAGCATCTATTGATCGTAACCTAAACCGCTTTGCATCATTTGCTGGCACAGAGAAACTACTTATGCGCCTAACCACAGCCGGTGAAAATAGGCAAAAAATGCATGAATTGATTCGTAAACACTCTTTCTTAGCATGGGATGAAGTTCTAAAGGGCAGAGAAAACCAGCTCGTTAACTACCTTATTAAAGATAAGATAATCTCATCAAAATTTAAGCCATCTGAAATAAAGAAGATAGTTTCTGCCAAAGAGCATGTTGGAAACGCACCTACAAGATGCAAAACATTCTTAAAAGAAGTTGTCACTCCACTTATCAAAGAACATTCTAAAAAACTCGGCAACATCAAATCATCAGGCTTTTAATCACTAATATGTTGATGACTTATTTGATAAACTTACAACACATGATATTATTGCTGTAAAACACAGTAACAACATGGTTGAAACTCTTGATAAACCCCAGTGAAAATATTTCACCGACCAAAGCTATGCTTGGTGAACAACTCCCCAATAGAAGAGTGCGCTGTAGGTTATGCGCCCGTTTATGCAATATGCCTCTTGGGAAAATAGGGTATTGTGGGGTCCGAAAAAATATCGACGGGGAATTATTTAGTCTAAATTATGGGCGATTAGTCGCTATGCATTCTGATCCAATTGAGAAGAAACCCCTTAGCCATTTTCACCCTGGTTCACAGGTATTCTCGGTAGCAACTGTAGGCTGCAATTTTAGCTGTATCTACTGCCAGAATTACGACATTAGTCAAAGAAGACAAGTCATGGAACCCTTCACTGAAGCTGAAAAAGTCATAAAATTAGCGAAGGACGCTAAATGTAAGGGAATCACTGGAACATACAACGAGCCCACTATTGAACTCGAATATTTATTAGATTTGATGAAACTATCTAAAAAAAACGGGTTCTTCACAACATGGGTTTCCAACGGCTATTTAACTCCTGAAGCTGTAGAATTAATAGTTCCCCTTCTAGATGCGATCACTATTGATCTGAAGGGTTCAGGTAATAGGGAATTCTACAGAAAAAACATATTTGTGCCTTCATCTGACCCTATCTTCGAATCTATCAAACTCCTTCACTCAAAAGGAGTCCACATTGAAATAACTGATTTAATTGTCCCAATAAAGTATGGTGCTGAAGTATCAGATATGATTAATCTGGCTTCTTGGATACTTGAAAATTTAGGTGAGGAAACGCCTTTCCATTTATTACGTTTTCACCCCGACTATAAGCTTACCGACACTCAACCGACTTCTATTGATCTTCTACGGAAATTTTGGCAGACCGCAAAAGACGAAGTCGGGTTAAAACATGTTTATGTGGGGAATGTATTAGATAAAAAGTTTGAAGCAACCTATTGCCCTAACTGTCAGGCAACGTGTATCGAACGTTATCAATTTGGCGTGATTAAAAATAACCTAGTAAATTCCGATCAATGCCCTTCATGTGGCAAACGAATTAACATAATATCTTAAAATCCATACATTGATGTTAAATAGACCCTGAATTCTTTATTGAAGGCGCAGAAACACATGACTAATCTGATAATATTTGGGCCGCCTGGTTCAGGGAAAGGAACTATTTCGCGAAATCTTTCAAAAATAAATAATATCTCACATATCTCCACAGGAGATTTACTCCGTGAAAACGTAGCTAAAGCAACCGAAATCGGAATAAAAGCAAAGATATATGTTGATAAAGGCGAATATGTTCCCGATCACATAGCTACTTTACTTCTAGAAAGAACACTGCCCGAATATAAAGCTGGTTTCATCTTAGATGGTTATCCACGAACTATTCAACAAACCCATTCGTTAAAAACTATGTTAAAAAAAATACAAGTCCAAATTGATCTTGTTTTCAACTTGAATGTATCTGAAGCGGAGATAATTACTCGTCTGTCAAATAGACGAGTATGCAATAAATGCCGTTCTATTTATAACCTCGTTTCTAATCCACCAAAAACAAATAATACCTGCGATAAATGCGAGGGCGAAATCACCCAAAGAGCTGATGATCACCCAGATGTCATATTAAATCGATTAAAAGTTTATTCAAAGAACAGTAAACCCGTTTTGGATTTTTACCGTACCGAGAATAAACTAGTTGATATAGACGGCTTAGGTGATGTTGATACAGTAGCTTCCAGAGTTAACGATGTTATGCGGAAGATATGAGCCGCCAAACTTCTATTAAGATTTAATCTTCTAAATCAGTCCAGATGCTTTGAGTTTCGACTCAATCTCTTGTCGGGGAACCGCGCCGATGATTCTGTCTATAACTTTGCCATCCTTGGCGATTAGAAGTGTTGGTATGCTCATTATACCAAACTCTGTTGCGGTTCCAGAATTATTATCTACGTCGAGTTTCCCAAACACTATTTTCCCCGCATAATCTTTAGCTAACTCATCAATAATCGGGGAAACCATCTTACATGGTCCACACCATGCTGCCCAACAATCTACTAATATTCGCGGATATTTTGCTAGTGCATCCTTGAAACTTACATCTGTAACTTCTATAGGCGTATTAGGGTAATCTTCAACCAAAACACATACACTGACATGTATTGAAAGCTGTGACCTAAAAACTTTATTAATTCATCAAAGTTTATTGTTATTATTCACACTTATCTCTATTTAGCAAGGATTTTCATAATCTAGTAAATGGGCAAATTTAGTGAATTATGCCCGCAGTTAAACGTTTTTAGTGGCTGCTACCTATTAGGAATCATGACTAAAACTATGCAAGGCGTTTTTTTAACAATCGCATATTCTTCTCGGGTCATCGCAGGACCTATCCTTCCAGGTTGTTCACTCTCTAAGATTAGTATCTCTACCCCTTCTTGATTAGTGAAGTCGGTTACACCTTGTCCAATATCTCTAACAGCTAGAATACGGGGAGTGAAAAGGCGGCCAAGCGATTTTATAGCTAACGCCATTTGCTCAGCAAAGACTTTCTCTATAACTTTGAATAACTTAGAATATTCAATTGCAGGTAATGGAGTTGCAGTAGGAACTCTTATGACGCGACCTGCAATAAGTTCGCAATCAGGTGATGATATAGTGCTTGTAAATGCGGCAGCTAGAATTAAGGCGTCTTTATGTGCGAGATTATCTAAAATAGTTACCATTATTCGTTTTGGTTGTCTTGGCATAGTCATGCCCGTGTTTGAGCTTTCAACTAATATCACGCTACAATTAGCTTTCCTAGCTACTCTATCTGAAATTCGACCTATTAACTCTTGAAGAAAGGATTCACGATGAGCTCCC
>Ga0187827_10000742_pt1 | contig 50087 bp, 57 predicted proteins | sample ETNtaG_39_FD_167969 | JGI IMG/M metagenome (GOLD analysis project Ga0187827, IMG submission 167969) | Marine microbial and viral communities from oxygen minimum zone, Eastern Pacific Ocean - ETNP2014_SV_150_PacBio MetaG (Illumina Assembly) | ecosystem: Environmental > Aquatic > Marine > Hypoxic...
CTTATTATAATAAACCAACACAAGAAGGTTTGTATCAACATTTTAAGGCTATTAATGACAACTGTTCAATTCCAATAATTATTTATAATATTCCTTCACGTTCGGTTGTAGATATGAGTGTTGATACGATGGCAAGACTTTTTGAATTAAAAAATATAATTGGAGTAAAAGATGCCACCGGAGATTTGAACAGAGTTGGCTTGCAAAAAAAGAAAATGGGTCCTGATTTTATTCAATTATCTGGAGAAGATGGAACAGCACTAGAATTTAATTCCCGAGGTGGAGTTGGTTGTATTTCAGTCACAGCAAATGTTGCCGCAAAACTTTGTTCTGAATTTCAAAGAGCTTCATTAGAAAAAAATAATAGCAATTTATTAGCAAAAGCAAATGAAATAAACAATAAATTGATGCCACTCCACAAATCTTTGTTCATTGAAAGCAGTCCAAGTCCCGTCAAATATGCTGCTAGTTTATTACATTTATGTTCAGAAGAGGTTAGATTGCCTTTGGTTAAAATTACGGAAGATACAAAAAAAGTTGTAAAATCTGCAATGTCTTTTGTAAACTTAATTTAGTTAATGAAACAAAGAACCAAAAATGGTTTAAAAATAATTTCTAATAATAGAAAAGCAAGATTTAACTATTTTTTTAATGAATTTTACGAAGCGGGAATAGTGCTCAAAGGTTCCGAAGTAAAATCACTAAGAGAAGGAAAGGCTAATATTTCAGAATCATACGCAATAGATAATGCTGGTGAAATATTTTTACTTAATTCTCACATTCCTTCTTATAAAGAATCTAGTTATAACAATCATGATCCCAGAAGAAATAGAAAACTACTACTAAATAGTCGTGAAATTAAAAAGCTTATCGGAAGAGTTAATCAAGAAGGATTTACGTTAATTCCGACAAAGTTATATTTTAAAAAAGGGAAAGCTAAAATAGAAATTGCAGTAGCTAAAGGTAAAAAACACCATGATAAAAGACAGACTATAAAGAAAAGAGATTGGAATAGAGAAAAAGCAAGATACTTCAGAAAAAGCAGTTAATCAAATATGGTTATTCTTTCATTAGGATCTAATTTGCCCTCTAAATACGGGGATAAATTTGAAAATTTAAAATATGCAATCTCTCTTCTTGAAGATAGTGATATTTTATTGGATAAAAAGTCTAGTTTTTACGAAACTCCTTCCTATCCTGATAAAAGTAAACCAAAATTCGCTAATATGGTTATTTCAGTCAAAACTAGTTTATCCCCAGTAAATTTGATGACAATTATAATTGATATTGAGAAAAAATTAGAAAGAATAAGAAGAAATAAAAATGATCCTAGAACGTGTGATATTGATATTATTGATTATAAAGATCAGATAATAAAAATTAAAAATAATAATTTTTATTTAGAGATACCTCATAAAAGCCTTGTTTCAAGAAATTTTGTTTTATATCCTTTACAAGAAATATTGCCTAATTGGAAACATCCTAAAACTAAAGAAATTCTAAGTGTATTAATTAATAAACTTAATGAAGAAGACAGAAAATCTATATTAAAGATAAATAAAAATTGATATAATCAAAAAATGCTCAATCAAGAAGATTTAATAAAAAAAATAAAAAATTATAACAAATTTTTAAATCTCGAAACTTTATCTAAGGCTTATACTTTCGCTCTAAATGCTCACAAAAATCAAAAAAGGGATTCTGGCGACCCCTATTTAACCCACCCGATTGCTGTGGCTGATATATTGACCGACTTGAAGCTTGATAGTGCTACTATTGCCACCGGGTTACTTCATGACACTATAGAGGATACTAATGCTACATATAAAGCAGTTGAGAAAGAATTTGGAAAAGAAGTAGCAGATTTAGTGGATGGAGTTACAAAAATTTCTGCACTAGAAGACAGAATCATTGAAAATTCTAAAGCAGAAAATATTAGAAAACTTATTCTTGCCACTTCAAAAGATATAAGAGTTTTAATTGTTAAGCTCGCAGATCGACTTCATAATATGAGAACCCTAGATTCTGTTTCTGATGAAAATAGAAGAGAAAGAATTGCCAGGGAGACGATGGAAATATATGCACCACTTTCTGACAGAATGGGAATGAATTATATAAGAGATGAGTTAGAAGATTTATCTTTTCAAAAATTAAATCCTGAAGCAAGAAATCTTGTAGTAGAAAGACTTTTAATAAACAAAAAAAATAGGGAAAATAATTTCAAAGAAATATCAAAAGGTTTTAATAAAGTTTTAAAAAAAAGTGGGATAATTGCAAAAATAGTTGGACGTGAAAAAACTCCTTTTTCAATTTGGAAAAAAATGCAAACAAAAAGAGTATCTCTTGAACAACTTACCGACATCATTGGTTTCCGTATTATAGTTGATGATATTGAAACTTGTTACAAAGTCCTTGGCTTATTTCACAGTAATTGGTCTACAATACCTGGAAGGTTTAAAGATTACATATCAACACCAAAAATCAATAATTATAAATCAATACATACAGCTGTAATAGGACCAAATAAAGAGAGGGTAGAAATACAAATTCGCACTTATCAAATGCATGAATTTGCCGAAAGAGGAATTGCTTCTCATTGGATATATAAATCATCAGAAAAAGTTAGTCACTTGGCACTAAAAGAATATGATTGGCTAAGAGACCTTGTGGAAATTATGGAAAAAGATTCAAATCCAGAACATTATTTAGAATATACAAAATTACAAATGTTTCATGATAATGTTTTTTGTTTTACCCCAAAAGGTGAAGTTATCAAATTGCCAAAAGGCGCAACACCCATAGACTTTGCTTATGCAGTACATACAAGAATTGGTGACACTTTAACTTCATGTGAAATTAACGGAAGAGGCTCACCATTACAATCTGCATTAAAAAATGGTGACTTGGTTAAAATTATAGGTTCAAAAAATGCTTCACCATCTTTAAATTGGATATCATATGCCAAAACAGGAAAAGCTCGAGCCTCTATAAGAAGATTTTGGCAAATCAAAAAAAATATTTATCAAAAAACTGATAAAAAATATGTTAGTAGTTTATGCATAAAAATACCCGACATACCTGGAAAATTAGGTGAAGTAAGCAGTTTAATTGGATTTCATGAAAACAATATAGCAAATATGGAAATCATATCAAAAAAGACTGATTATTTAGAATTTATTTTTGATATACAGATTAATGATTTAAAAAGTTATAAAAATTTAATAAGTGAACTTAAATTAAAAGACTATAAATTTAAAATTATAAGACACAGGAAGAAGGATGCTTTCTTACAGCGAATCTTTAAGAATTTTAAAAGAAACCGAAGCATTACTTGAAGGTCATTTTATACTTTCGTCGGGTCTACACAGCAATCGATATGTTCAATGTGCTAAATTGTTAAGCCTCCCCAAGAAGGCTGAAATTGTATGTGTTTCATTAGTCGAAAAGATTAAAAGTAATTTTGGTAAAATTGATATTGTCTTATCACCTGCTATAGGTGGAATTGTGGTCGGTTATGTAATAGGCAAACATTTAAATGCACAAACTATTTTTGCTGAACGAGTAGAAGATAAATTAAGTTTAAGAAGAGGTTTTTCTATACCAAAAGACAGCAAGGTTCTTGTTGTCGAAGATGTAGTTACTACTGGCAAATCTGCTTTAGAATGCTCCAAAATAGTAATTGAGAATGAAGCCAGATTAATAGGATACGCATGTATTATAGACAGATCTAATAATGAACTTCTAATTAAAGATAGAATCATTTCCCAAATTAAAATTAATATACCGGTTTATGATGAAAATGATTTACCCAATGATTTAAAAAAAATTACTGCTGTAAAACCAGGCAGTCGGAATTTAGCCGAATGAATAAAATTAGACTTGGCGTAAACATTGATCACGTTGCCACTGTTAGAAATGCTCGCGGTGAATCATATCCCGATCCTCTTAGGGCGGCCATATTGGCGCAAAAAAGTGGAGCAGATTCAATTACAATACATTTAAGGGAAGATAGAAGACATATTAAAGATAGCGATTTAAAAAAAATAAAAAAAAAGCTTAAAATTCCATTAAATTTAGAAATGGCACCAACTAAGGAGATGTTAAATATAGCGATTAAGAATAAACCCAATTATGTATGTATCGTTCCAGAAAAAAGAAAGGAAATTACAACAGAAGGCGGTTTGAACGTTAAAAAAAATAAAAAAAACCTAAAAAGAATAATTAATGAATTAAAAAAAAGGAAAATTAGGGTAAGCTTATTTGTAGAGCCACAAGTTTCAGATATAAGATTATCGAAAATATTAGGAGCTAATTGTGTCGAACTTCACACAGGTAAATTTAGTAATTTATTTCATAAAAATAATAGAATTAATTTATCACTTATGAATTTAAAAAAATCCGCAATTTACGCGAAGCAACTAGGATTAGAAGTACATGCTGGACATGGTTTAACTTATAAATCGGCGCATCATGTAGCAAAAATTAAAAGTATTTCCGAATTAAATATTGGTCATTTTATCATCTCGGAATCTTTGTTTGTGGGTATGACTAAATCAATTAAAAGATTTAGAAAAATCATAAATAAATAAAATGAAAATTTTTGGCATTGGAACAGATATAATAAACATTAAAAGAGTTGAAAAATCTTTAAAGATTTATGGCAACAAATTTAAAGAAAATATTTTTTCAAAAAATGAAATTGCTTACTGTGAAAGAAAAAAGAATCCAAGCGCATTTTATGCAAAAAGATTTGCTGCCAAAGAAGCTTTAAGTAAGGCTCTGGGCACCGGCATAAGAAAAAATATAAAATTTAAAAATATCGAAGTGCTTAATGATCATTACGGAAAGCCATCTATTAAACTAATAGGACCAGTCGATAAATATCTTAAGCTTAAAATTAAAAAAAGAAAATATAACATATTTTTGTCTATTTCTGATGATAAACCTTGGGCTCAAGCTACTGTCGTAATTTCTTATAATTGATGCAAAAAAAAATTATAGAAAATATAAAAACAATTTTTTATGCACTAATAATCGCTTTGATTATTAGAAGTTTTCTTTTTCAGCCATTTTACATACCTTCATCTTCAATGGAACCAAATCTGTTGGTTGGTGATAGACTGTTTGTTTCTAAATATTCGTATGGATACAGTCGTCATTCCTTGCCTTTCAGTCCAAATTTTTCAAACAATAGATATTTTAGCAAGACTCCCGTAAGAGGCGATATAATAGTTTTTAAAACTCCGGCTGATAACAGGACCGATTATATAAAAAGATTAATCGGACTTCCTGGAGACACTTTCCAAATTATTGACGGTGATTTTTATTTGAATGACAAAAAAATTCAACGCATAAAAATTAATAATACTGAAAAAATTTATTGTGGTAATAAAATAATAAATGTTAACGCATATGAAGAAACGCTTCCAAATAATAAAAAATATTTGGCCGTTTATAGAAAGGAGGGAACAATGCTAAATACAGATAAATTTATAGTGCCAAGTAATCATTATTTTTTTATGGGAGATAATAGAGATTGTTCAAAGGATAGCCGTTTTTTAGGTAGCGTTGGTTATGTTCATTTTAATAATCTTGTCGGTAGGGCTAGTTTAATTTTTTTCTCTAACGATAAGCGAAAAGGTGACTTTATTAAATTTTGGAAATGGAATAAAAGTTTACGAATTGAACGTTTTTTTAAAAAAATACAATGAGATTGAACATAGCTAAAATTGAAAAGAGATTGAAAATTAAAATAAAAAATAAATTTCTAATTACTACAGCACTAACACATAAAAGCGCGAACAAAGAAATAAATAATGAGAAATTAGAATTTTTGGGCGATAGGGTAATAGCCCTAATTTTTGCAAGGAAATTATTTGATTTATATCCAAATGAACCAGAGGGTATATTAGATAAAAGATTTGCAAAATTAGTTAATAGAAACACGTGTGCTTCAATATCTTGGGCAATTGGCATCAAAAATTTTATTATAATGGGGCCACAAAAAAAAAATATTACACCAAAAGATGAAAAAATTTTAAGCGACGTATGTGAGGCTTTGATTGGCGCCATTTATCTTGATCGAGGATATGAATATGTTAAAGAATTCGTTTTAAGACTTTGGAATAAAGAAGTAAAAAAATCACATATTACAATTCTTGACTCAAAAACTAAATTACAGGAATATTCACTTAAACTTTACAAAAAACTTCCAGTTTACCGTTTTTTAAATTTGAAAGGACCTAAGCACAATCCAACATTTAAGATTTCTGTTTTAATTGATGGGGCTAATCAATTTATTGGATTTGGAAAATCCAAAAAACTGGCAGAACAAGACGCTGCTGACAAACTAATAAAAGCTTTAAATATAAGATAAATATGCATTGGCATGACGAAGGTTATTTATTATCCAAAAATAATTTTAACGAAAATTCAATTATCATTGAAACTTTTACTTTAAGACACGGAAAGTGCTCTGGAATAGTATATGGAGGGTCTTCAAGAAAGCAAAAGAGATTTTTTCAAGTAGGAAATAAATTATTATTAAATTTTAAGTCGAAAAATGAAAACAAAATAGGATATTTTAATACAGAACTTTTTAAAGCAATATCTCCATCTTTTTTTGACGATAAAAGAAAAACCATTTGTTTATTATCAGCATGTACATTTCTAAAAATTCTATTACCCGAAAGACAAATTAATACAAAAATTTATAGTTCATTTGAGAAAATGCTAAATTTTTTTAATTCTGCCAATTGGATAAATCGTTATATTTATTGGGAATTATTTTTGATTAAAGAATTAGGTTATGAAATAGATTTTAATAATAATAAGAAAAATACAAATGCAGCAAACGTAACTATTGAAATAAATGGCAAATATTTCAAAATTCCAAATTTTTACCTAAAGCAGAATGTAATCAAATTTTCAAAAAAAGACACTAAAGAGGCGTTGCAATTTAACAAAAACATTATTTTAGAAAATTTTGTTTTGCCAAATCATCTTAGTTTTCCTATTTCAAGAAATATTTTAGAAAAATATTATATTTAACAACCATGGAACTTTTTAAAAGGTCTTTATTAAAAACAATTACTTGGAGAATCGCAGCATCATTAGATACTTTTGTAATTGCTTGGGTAATTACTGGCAATTGGAAGATGGGAGGATCAATTGCCGGAATAGAAGTTATTACTAAAATGTTCATCTATTATTTCCATGAGAGAGTTTGGAATAAAATTAAATGGGGAAAAAAAAAGAAATGGTGGTGGTTATCTTAGTTTTTTTGCAATTTCATCTGCGAAATACGTAACAATTGCGCTTGCTCCAGCTCTTTTAAAGGACATTAAACTTTCAACAATAGCATTTTCATCAATAATTTTATCATCTATTCCTTTTCTGATTAAACTATACTCTCCAGAAACCTGATAGGCAAAAACAGGTATCTTAAAACTATCTTTAATTAATTTTATTATGTCTAGATATGGCATTCCTGGTTTTACCATTACAAAGTCGGCTCCCTCTTTGATATCCAAAGCGACCTCTCTAAGAGCTTCTTTAGAGTTTTTATAATCCATTTGATAGTTTTTTTTATTACTTTTTAATAGTTTGTTTGATCCAACTGCATCTCTGAAAGGTCCATAAAAATTAGAAGCATACTTTACTGCATAAGATAGTATTTGAACTAATTTAAAGTCTTTCTTATCCAAAGCTTTTCTTATTTCTCCAATTCTACCATCCATCATATCTGATGGTGCTATTACATCACATCCCATTTCAGCCTGAAGAAGTGATTGTTTTACCAATATTTTTATTGTTGCATCGTTATCTACGTAACTTTTATTTATAATTCCGTCATGACCATGTTTAGTATATGGATCTAAGGCAACATCGCACATTATTCCAATTTCGTTATAATTTTTTTTTATGAGTCTTAAAGCTTTACATATTAAGTTATTTCTATTAAGAGCCTCGGAACCTCTGTTATCTTTTTTGTAAAAAGGAGTGTTTGGGAATAATGCTATCATAGGAATTTTTTGCTCGATTGCTTTTTCCACTAATTTTTCTATTTTATCTAGTGAATACCTATATATTCCAGGCATTGTTTTTATTGGTTCTTTTATATTTTTTCCATCTCTAATAAATATGGGCCATATCAAATCGCTTGGTGATAATGTATTTTCTTGAACTAATCTTCTGGTCCAATCTCTTTTTCTATTTCTTCTTAATCTTGTACTGGGGTAAGTGCCAACACTTTTCATATAATAATATATCCTAATTAATTTTTAACTTTATATTATAATGATTAATATAGTCAAAATATTGTGGTATATATATTATTATACTATATATTTAGATCAATTTTTAACTTTATCGAAGTCGAGAGAAAAATAGAAAAGTGAAAAACGTTATTCTAGCATCGGACCATGGTGGTTTTAAATTAAAAGAAATAATTAAAAAATTTTTAATAAAAAAGAGAAAAAAAGTTTTGGACCTAGGAACAAAAAACGCCAATTCAGTTGATTATCCTGATTTTGCTCATTTATTATCAAAAAAGATTAAAAAAAATAGTAAGCAAATTGGAATATTGATCTGTGGTTCTGGCATCGGAATGAATATGGTTGCAAATCGTCATAAAAATATTAGAGCCGCACTATGTTATAATGTCAAGTCTACGAAATTAAGCAGGCAACACAATAATGCTAATGTAATGACATTAGGCGCAAGATTAACTAATAAAAACATGGCTTTAAAGTGCGTATCTGTTTTTTTAAAAACTAATTTTGAAGGCGGTCGCCATTTACGTAGAGTAAAAAAAATTTAAAACGTTATGACAGAATTGAACAAATATCTATCCGAAGACTACGAATCCTTTTTCGACAAAGATTTATCAACCGCTGATCCAGAATTATATAATTCCATAAAACTTGAGCTTGAAAGACAACAACAACATATTGAATTAATTGCATCTGAAAACATTGTTTCAAAATCTGTACTAGATGCTCAGGGCTCGATAATGACAAACAAGTATGCTGAAGGTTATCCTGGAAGAAGATATTATGGTGGATGTGAGTATGTCGATATTGCTGAGGATTTAGCATTAGATAGAGTAAAAAAATTATTTGAATGCAAATATGCAAATGTTCAACCACACTCGGGCGCCCAAGCTAATGGAGCGGTATATCTTGCGCTTTTAAATCCAGGAGACCCAATACTTGGTATGAGTTTAAACTCTGGAGGTCATCTAACTCATGGAGCAAAAGTTGCGCTTTCTGGTAAATGGTTAAATTCATTTCATTACGACGTAGATAAAACAACTGGTCTTATTGATTATCAACAAGTTGAAAAGTTAGCGAAATTGCATAAACCAAAACTTATTATTGCTGGTGGGAGTGCTTATTCTAGAATTATTGATTTTAAAAAATTTAAAGAAATTGCAAATACTGTGAATGCATACTTAATGGTTGATATGGCACATTTTGCTGGATTGGTAGCTGGCAAAGGACACCCAAATCCAATTATGTACGCTGATGTTGTTACATCAACAACACATAAAGTTTTAAGAGGTGGAAGAGGAGGAATAATATTAACCAACAGAGAAGATATAATTAAAAAAATTAATTCTGCAGTTTTCCCAGGTTACCAAGGCGGCCCATTAATGCATATCATTGCAGCAAAAGCTGTCGCTTTTCAAGAGGCTTTACATCCTAGTTTTAAAAATTATATAAAATCTGTTCTTGATAATGCAAAAATTTTGTCAGAAATTCTTAAAAATAATGGCTTTAAAATATTTTCAGGAGGGACGGATACTCATTTAATGTTGGTTGATTTGAGACCTTTTAATGTAACGGGTAAAGACGCGGAAACAAGTTTAGGTAAAGCGAATATTACCTGCAACAAAAATGGCATTCCATTTGATACACAAAAACCAACCATTACGTCTGGTATAAGGCTTGGTACACAAGCAGCAACAACCAGAGGTTTTGGGCTTAATGAATTTAAAAAAGTTGGAAATTTAATTACAAAAGTAATAGAAGGATTATCAAAAAATCCTAATGATAATAGCAAAATTGAATCTGAGGTGAAAAAAGAAGTTATTTTACTTTGTTCGAATTTTCGAATATATAACCACTTGAGTAAAAAATAATATATGCTTTGTCCTTTTTGCAGAAAAAAAGATACTTCAGTTGTGGATTCTAGACCCACCGAAGATGGAACCGCAATCAGAAGGCGAAGAGTGTGCTCTTGTGAAAGAAAAGAACGTTTTACAACTTTTGAAAGAGTCCAATTTCGTGAATTAACTGTGATTAAAAATAGTGGTCGACGAGCTCCTTTTGATAGAGACAAAATTGCAAAATCGATCACGATTGCTCTTCGAAAAAGGCCCATTGATAGCGAGACTGTAGAAAGTTTTATTTCAAAAATTGTAAGAAATCTAGAAGGTCTTGGTGAAAATGAAATTCCAACATCTACTATAGGTAAATTTATAATGGATGGCCTCTCAAATCTAGATCAAGTAGCTTATGTTCGTTTTGCTTCAGTTTATAGAAATTTTAAGGAAGCGAAAGATTTTGAACAATTCATTGGCAACTTGAATGTCTATAAATCAGAATAAAAATTCATCGCATAATTTTTTTATGAACCTTGCTTTAATGCAAGCAAAAAAAAATTTAGGAAATACGAGTAAAAATCCAACCGTTGGGTGTGTTATTGTTAAGAATAATTTTGTTATATCAACAGGATGCACTGGCATCAAAGGAAGACCACATGCAGAGCATAATGCATTAAGCTATTCGAGTAATGATATAAAAGATTCTTATTTATATGTAACCTTAGAGCCTTGTTCAAGTTATGGCAAAACACCACCATGCGTTAAGTCAATTATTAAAAATAAAATCAAAAAAGTTTTCTTTTCTTTAAAAGACCCTGACCCAAGATCAAATAATAAAAGCATAAAGCAATTTAAAAAAAATAGAGTTAAAGCACACTGTGGAATTCTATCTTCCGAAGTGAAAAATTTTTACAGGAGTTATTATAAAAGTAAAGTATGTGGTTTACCTTTTGTAACAGCAAAAATGGCTGTGTCGAAAGATTTTTATACAAAAAATAAGAAAGGAAAATGGATTACAAATGAATTCTCTCGTGGAAGAGTGCACTTAATGAGAAAAAATCATGATTGCATCTTAAGCAGCTCAAAAACTATTGCTGATGATAATTCATCTTTAACATGCAGAATAATGGGTTTGGAAAAACGTTCACCGACTCGGGTTATATTAGACAAAAGATTAGAAACGTCAATCAGATCTACTATCGTTAAAACTGCATATAAATACCGAACAATTATTTTTTTTAATAGAAATAATAAAAAAAAAATTAAGACATTAAAGAATTTAAAAGTAAAACTTGTTAAGACTTCTTTAAAAGAAGATGGAAGTCTTGATATAAAAAAAATTCTTTTTAAAATTAAAAAATTTGGTTTTTCAAGAATTTTTTTGGAATCTGGAATAAAACTGACTACACATTTTTTGACGGAAGGTTTAATTGATGATTTGCACCTTTTTATATCAAGTAAAAAACTTGGCCACAATGGAAGTAATAATTTTAAAAAAGCAATGAAATTATTTTCAAAAAATATAAAGTTTGTTAATGAAAAAGTTAATTTGCATGGGGATAAATTAATCACTTACAGATTTGCATAATGTTTAACGGAATAATCAAACAGACAGGTAAAATTAGTAGAATTTATAGAAATAAAGAAAATTGTTTTGTAGAAATTTTTTCTAAAATGAAATTTACAAAAAAGGAAATTGGAACTTCTATTTCATGTTCAGGCACATGTTTAACTTTAGAAAAATATAAAGGTAAAATAAGTAAATTTTATATTTCTAAAGAAACTTTAAACAGAACTAATTTTAATTTTTCTATTAGAGGTGATATTATAAATATGGAAAAATCTTTAAAATATAAAGATCGAATATCTGGACATTTTGTTCAAGGCCATATCGATACTACCTGTACAGTAATGAGCATCGATTTAGTAGGCAAGTCTTGGCTTATTAATTTTAAATTGGCAAAAAAATATAATAAATACTTAATTCAAAAGGGCTCTATTGCAATTAATGGTGTTTCTTTAACAATTTCAAAAATTTTAAAAAATGGATTTCAAATTGCTGCTATCCCTTACACCCTCAAATCGACAAATTTATCGTATTTAAAGAGAAAAGACTTAGTTAATGTTGAATTTGATGTTTTTGGCAAATATATAAAAAGTTTTATAAAATGAAAAAAATCAATTTTTCAAAAATTAGTGAGATATTAAAAGATGCTAGGCATGGAAAAATGTTTATTTTGGTTGACGACGAAGGAAGAGAAAATGAAGGAGATCTTGTTATTCCAGCAACCAAAGTATCAGCAAATTCAATTAATTTCATGGCTAAATATGGAAGGGGCCTTATATGTTTAGCCTTAACTCAATCTCAAGTGAATAAACTTAATTTATCCTTAATGTCTCCTATTAATAAATCTAGAACCCAAACTGCTTTTACTGTTTCGATTGATGCAAGATATGGAATTACAACTGGTATTTCAGCTTATGATAGAGCACTTACAATTAAAACAGCAATTAAAAAAAATGCTTCACAAAAAAAAATTGTTTCTCCTGGACATGTTTTTCCACTAGTTTCTAAAAACGGTGGTGTCTTGGTTAGAGCGGGTCATACAGAGGCATCTGTCGATATATCTAAATTGTCTAAATGTGGAGATTCTGCAGTTATTTGTGAAATAATGAATGAAGATGGAACAATGGCCAGAGGAAAACAATTATTTAATTTTTCAAAAAAACATAAAATAAAATTAGGTAAAATTAATGATTTAATTGCATATCGCTTTAATCGAGAAAAATTAATAAAGTTTAAGAAATCCTCAATTATTGAAATTAAAAAGCAAAATTATAATATTAAAATTTTTGAAAGTTTATTAGATGGGTCTGAAAATTTTGCTTTAGTTAAGGGAAATATCAAAAAAAATAAAAATCCTAGAGTTAGGGTTATTTCATCAAATATAGTTAAAAATTATTTAATGGGTGAAAAATTACCTAATTTATTCAATCGAACTATCAAATATTTTAAAAATCATAAAGATTGTGTTTTAATCTTTATAAGGGATTCAAATCTAAAATCCGTTTCTGAAACTTTAAAAGGATATAAGAGTAAAGAGTTTTATAAAACCGGCGAAGATAAGCTGATTAGAAACTCTGGTTTAGGCGCACAAATAATTAAAGCTTTAAAAATTAAGAATATGATATTAGTTACTAGATCAAAAAAGAAAGTTATTGGATTAGAAGGTTATGGTATAAAAATTACCAAACAGGAAATAATTAAATGAAAAAAAAAATTTGTCTAGTTCTAGCAGATTATTATCCAGATATTACAAATATGTTGATGGAAGGTTCTACCAGAAGAATATTAGAAGCAGAATCTAAAAATATATTAAAAATTGGTCACGATACCATCCATGTCTCCGGGGTTTTTGAAATACCTGTGACAATAGCGAAACTAATAAGCAAATATGATGCTTTTGTGGCTTTAGGCTGTGTTATTAAAGGAGAAACTCCACATTTCGATTTAATTTCCAAAGCTGTTGTAAATGCAATAATGGATTTATCCGTTAAAAATAAGAAACCAATAGGTAATGGAATTATAACTTGCCTAAATATGAATCAAGCCATTGAAAGAGCTGATCCTAATGAAAAAAATAAAGGTGGTGAAGCAGTTTCTGCGGTATTACAAATTTTGGAAAATTTTTGAAAATGTATAACGAGGCTCTTCAAAATCCTAGAGTTATTGTAATTCAAAAATTATACGCCCATCATTTAAACAAAAACTCTGAAATAACTTTTCCTAAACACAGATATAAAAAATTCATAAAAGATGTTGTTAATGGGACAGTTGAAAGAAAAGAATTAATTCAAAATTTAATAGATAAAGAATTAAAGGATGATATTAACGAAAATAAGACAGAGTTAATGACAAAATTAATGATTATGGCAGCAATTTATGAATTTATGTTTATGCACAAGACTCCAATTAAAGTTGTTATTAGTGAATATCTAAAAGTTTCTGATTTTTTTGCCGGAAGATCACAAAAAAATTTTTTGAATGCTATCTTAGATAAAATTTCAAAAGTAAGCCGAAGTAAAGATAAATGAATTCTTATTAAAAAATTTATACAATATGATAAAATAATGAGATATATACACAATTCTTTATTAAAGATTTTTGTTGCCTTTTATGATTTTTTTTGACAATTTTCTTTTTTTTAATCAAAACTAATTTTTAAAATGATTGTTACACATGTCTTTGTAATAGCTGCTGGTTTTTTAGCAATTCTATATGGTTTTATAGCAAGTAAACAAATCTTATCTGCTAGCCAGGGTAATTTAAAAATGAGAGAAATTGCTAGTGCTATTCAGGAGGGAGCGAGAGCCTATTTGAATCGTCAATATAAGACTATTGCTATAGCAGGAATTGTCATTCTTATTATTATTTCTTATGCTTTAGGTATATGGGTGGGTCTTGGATATTTTATTGGTGCTTTTCTCTCAGGTGCAGCAGGATATATTGGAATGCTTGTATCTGTTCAGGCAAATGTTAGAACAGCAGAAGCTTCGAGAAAGGGTCTAGCAGCGGGCCTAAATATAGCATTTAAGTCTGGTGCTGTAACTGGAATGCTGGTTGCGGGATTAGCTTTGTTGTCAATATCAATTTATTACTTAATTTTATTAAAATTAAATATAGAAAATAGGGAAATAATTAATGCTCTCATCGGACTCGGTTTTGGTGCTTCTCTAATCTCAATTTTTGCAAGATTAGGCGGAGGAATTTTTACAAAAGGTGCTGATGTAGGCGCTGATCTAGTTGGTAAAGTTGAGGTAGGAATTCCTGAGGACGATCCAAGAAATCCTGCTGTGATAGCTGATAACGTTGGGGATAACGTTGGTGATTGCGCTGGAATGGCTGCCGACCTGTTTGAAACTTATGCTGTCACAATTGTTGCTACTATGGTTTTATCGTCAATATTCTTTGTTAACAATTTAAGTATGATGATTTATCCATTGGCAATTGGAGCCACATGTATAATTACATCAATAGTAGGAACTTTTTTTGTTCGCTTGGGTCCGAGTAAAAATATAATGGGAGCTCTGTACAAAGGGTTTATAGCTACAGCAATTTTGTCTTTAGTGTTACTATATCCAATTACGGATAGAATAATTGGTTTAAATAATACTTATTCGTCAACAAATTCTGAATTTACTGGTTTAGATCTTTATTTTTGTGGAATTATTGGTTTGGTAATTACGGGCCTTATCATATGGGTAACGGAATTTTATACAGGTACAAAATTTCGTCCCGTTTTAAGCATTGCCAAATCATCAACGACTGGTCATGGCACAAACGTTATTCAAGGATTAGCTGTTTCTTTGGAGGCAACAGCATTACCAGCATTGATTATTGTATCAGGAATTTTAATGACAAATCACTTTGCTGGTTTATTTGGTATAGCAATAGCAGTAACCACTATGCTCGCTTTAGCTGGTATGGTTGTTGCCTTGGATGCTTATGGACCAGTTACAGATAATGCTGGAGGTATCGCAGAAATGTCAAATCTACCTAAAAAAATTAGAAAAACTACCGATGCTTTAGATGCTGTGGGAAATACAACAAAAGCTGTTACCAAAGGTTATGCTATAGGTTCAGCGGGATTAGGTGCGCTAGTTTTATTTGCTGCCTATACAGAAGACATAAAATTTTTCTCAAATGTTAGTGGTTCGAATCTTGAAAATATTTCAGTAAATTTTGATTTATCCAATCCTTTTGTTGTTGTTGGTTTATTAGTTGGAGGTATGCTTCCTTATCTATTCGGATCAATGTCTATGCAGGCTGTGGGAAGAGCAGGTGGCGCTGTAGTTATTGAGGTAAGAAGGCAATTCAAGAAAATACCTGGAATTATGAAACGCAAAAGAAAACCTGATTATGGAAGATTGGTAGATTTATTAACTAAAGCAGCAATCAAAGAAATGATAATACCATCATTATTACCTGTTTTATCACCTATAATTTTATATTTTGTTGTCCTAGTAATCGGAGGACTTGAATCTGCGTTATCCGCTGTTGGAGCCATGTTACTGGGAGTTATTATCACAGGTTTATTTGTTGCAATATCAATGACGGCTGGTGGTGGAGCATGGGACAATGCAAAAAAATATATCGAAGATGGTAAATTTGGCGGCAAAGGTTCAGAAGCACACAAGGCTGCTGTTACTGGAGACACTGTTGGCGATCCGTATAAAGATACAGCTGGTCCTGCGGTGAATCCCATGATCAAAATAACTAATATAGTTGCATTGCTTCTCTTGGCGGTTATAGCACACTAATATTATTTTCTTCCCTGCTCCATTTTTTGTCTAACACTAGACAAAAAACTATAAACAAAATTTTCTCTCCTAATATCATTTTCGGTAATAGCTTTCGCAAATTTTATATCTTTTATATTTTTTTTATCATAAAAAGTTTTATTATTTAAAACACCATATTTATCAAATTCTAAAACTAAAACATTATTTTTAGTTAATTCACTTCTGCCAAGTTTTAAAGTTTTACCTTTGGTTATCGTTCTTTCTATATAAATCCATAAATTATCGTCAGTCATCCCTTTTGTCGCAGGTTGTCCTAAAACTTTAATTGCGTCATTTTTATTTGATTTACTTACAATGATTAACTTTTCTCTCTTATCAAGATATGCTATCCCGTGTGTTTTGGTTAATTTAATGCGTTGACATTCTGTTAAAAAAACTAAACTTGTCAACAATAATATTACAATATTTTTCATATGAACAAATATATCAAAAAAGTAAAATCACAGGAAGATAAGTTATATAACAAAGTTCTATTTTTATCACGAAATAAATTATTTTACATAAAATTTGGTTTGAAAGATACTTTTCAGAATAGAATCAATCTTATTTTTCTTCATATTTCATTTTTGTTTATTAGAACAAAACAAAAAAACGAACAATTGATATACAAAGAATTTGATCAGAAATTGTTTGATTACACTTTCAAAAAAATAGAACTCAATATGAGAGAAGTTGGTTGTAGCGATATGACGGTTAACAAAAAAATGAAATTTATGATTAATATGTTTTACAATATTTTACTAGATAGTGAAAAATATGCACAAAAAAATATAAAAAATAAAAATTCATATTTGTTAAAATATCTATCTCAAAATAATGACAAAAAAAGTCCTATTAATATTGCTTTAGTTGAATATTTTGACACTTATCAAGCTTTTTGTTTTGATTTAAGTTCAGATAGTGTATTAAATGGTGATTTAAATTTTCATTATAAATGAACATATTGTAAATGGCAGTACCTAAACGAAAAACCTCGAAATCCAGAAGAGATAAAAGAAGATCTCATCACAGATTAAAAAATGTAAATATTATTGAAGACAAGAAATCTGGAGAGTTTAGATTGTCGCATCACGTAGATTTAAAAACTGGTCTCTATAAAGGTAGACAAGTTTTTGATCCAAAAAAATAAAAATTTAATTAATATAGCATGAGCAACAAAATTAAGATTGCAGTAGATGCAATGAGTGGGGAAAACTCTCCAAAAAAAATAATTGAAGGAATAAATATTTCTCTAAAATTTAATAAAAATAATTTTTTCTCTCTTTATGGACGTCAGGAAATTTTGGAAAAAGAAATAGCAAGGAATAAATCAATTGAGCAATATTGCGAAATCATTAATACAAAAAATATTATTGAAGATGAAGAAAGCCCTCTTGTTGCTGCGAAAACTGGTAGAGATTCAAGCATGTGGAAAGCTATTGAATCCCAAAAAGAAAATAAAACTGATATTTCTCTTTCCGCTGGGAATACTGGAGCGCTTTTAATAATCTCTCGACTTTTATTAAAATCAATTGACGGAATTAACAAACCTGCATTAGCAGGTTTATGGCCAAACAATAACGGCATGAATGTTGTTCTTGATCTTGGTGCTAACATAGAATGTAGCGAAAAGAATTTGGTAGATTTCGCGTGCATGGGCTCAGCTCTATTTAAATCTCTTTTTAAAAATGATAATCCACGAATCGCGTTATTGAATATTGGTCTTGAGGAAAATAAGGGAAGCGATACATTGAAGAAAACTTATTCAATACTTAAAGAAAATAAAATAAAAAATTTTGATTTTAGAGGATTCATAGAAGGAAATCATATAATGGATGGAAATGTCGATGTTATAATAACTGATGGATTTACTGGAAACATAGCACTAAAAACTGCTGAAGGTACTGCTAATTTTATAACAAAAAATTTAAAGAAAGCATTAAACAAACTTTCAATAATTATGTCATACAAATCTTTAAAAAAATTTAAGGAGAAACTTGACCCCAGGAAATATAATGGCGCAATTTTTTTAGGACTTCAGAGCCCTGTAGTTAAAAGTCACGGTTCAACTGATGCTATTGGATTCGCTCATTCTATTGAAGTGTGTCATAAAATTGTACAAGCTAATTTAATTAAAAAGATAAAATCACACTTAATTACGGTTGACGCTGAATAAAAGCAGTACTATTTCTTTTTGATGCTAAAAAAAAATTTTACAAGAAAAAATATAATTAATAAAGTTTATCAAAACTTGGGTTTCTCTAAAAATACATCTTCAAGAATAATAGATGATTTCTTTGAAACAATAATTGATATACTGATGAAATTTAAAAAAATTAAGATTTCATCATTTGGAACATTTGAGGTTATAGGTAAAAGTGAAAGAATTGGGCGCAATCCCAAAACTAAAGTGAAAGCTAAAATTTCAGCAAGAAATGTTGTTAAATTCAAACCATCAAATATTATTAAAGATAAAATAAATAATTAATGGATAATATTACAAAATCCGATGATGCTTATAAAACTATTGGTGAAGTCACCAAGGAACTAGGATTAATTGATAAAAATACTGGTCATTTACAGACACATACTCTTAGGTATTGGGAAACTCAATTCAAACAAATTCGTCCTGAAATTGGTACGGGAAGAAGAAGATATTATTCAAAAAAAAATTTTGAAACTATTAAATTAATAAAATTTTTATTAAAGGAGAAAGGCTTGACAATCAATGGAGTAAAAAAAATATTAAATAATCCAGAAATACAATCACTTGACGGTGGTATTAATTTAAGTGTATATAAAAATGATTTAAAAATCAGTAAAAGTGTCAGAGGTAGAATAGAAAAGATTTCTAGAATTATTAGAGGATTAAAGAAATATAGATAATGGCTAAAAAATCATCCATAAAAGTTCGTCTTGTCCCAGAAAGCAAGCCTGATAGTGCTTTTTTTTATTATGTTAAAAAACCTTCAACTGGTGAAAAGGCAAAAAATAAACTTAAAATCAAAAAATATAATCCATCAACTCGCAAACATGAAATATTTGTAGAAAAAAAATTACCACCACATAGTAAATAATTATTTTTTTTTAAATTTTTTTTTTTGAAATTCAACATAACTCCATATTATAGATTTCCATATTCTTGATGTTAGTTTTGAATCAATGCCATATCTAATAGATTTATTTTTAATTTTTTTGAGAATATCGTCTATTCTTTTGCGATCAATTATTTGTCTTTTATATTTTTTTATACTTAACATATATTTAACAATTTTAGTTCTCTCTTTAATTAAATCAAAGATTTTTTTATCTATCTGGTCAACTTTATTTCTAGCTATTTTAAGTTTTGTTTTGTTCATTGGAGTGACATTAAATAATTATAAATTTATAAAATAGATATGTATATTAATACTATGAATGAAAAAAATAAAAATATTTATATTTCCTACTGGTTACTGTTAATAACTTTTCTTGTAGCTTTAATGATTATCATAGGTGGATTGACTAGATTAACTGATTCTGGTCTATCGATTACCAGATGGGATTTGGTTTCTGGAATATTGCCACCCCTGTCATTAAATGAATGGGAAAAATCATTTTCACTATATAAATATATACCCGAATATAAATTGTTAAATTCATCAATGACTTTAGATCAATTTAAGACCATTTACTGGTGGGAATATATTCATAGATTGTTGGGGCGTTTTGTTGGACTTTTTTTTCTTATACCTTTGCTCTATTTTACACTTAAAAAAAAAATAAAAAAGAATTCATTAATTTCTCTTTATCTGATTTTGTTACTTATACTCTTTCAAGGTTTTATTGGATGGTTCATGGTTAGAAGCGGTTTGACGGAAAAAACTGATGTTAGTCATTATCGTTTAGCCACGCATTTAACTTTGGCTTTTATTATTTTCATTTTACTATTGTGGAATTACCTTGAACATAGAGAACAACAAGTTTTGATATCTAATAAAAAATTGCCATTACATTTACCAATTTTTTTTATTCTTTTTTTACTTTTACAAATCTGCGTAGGAGCTCTTGTTTCAGGTTTAGATGCTGGCAAGATATATCAATCATGGCCATTGATGAATCAGAGTTATTTTCCTGACGACTCTAATCTTAGAGATCTATTTTCATTGAAAGCTTTAGAAACGCCCTCTATTTTGCAATTTATACATAGAAATGTAGCTTATTTTATAATCTTATTGTTTAGTTTTATCGCAATTATAATTTACAGATATAAAGATTTTGCTTATTTAAGAAATATTACTCAGTTAATTTTCATATTTCTTTTTTTACAAACTTTTTTAGGAATTTTAACGGTACTTTCTGGTTCATGGATAATTTTAGCATCTATGCATCAAATAGGATCAATTCTCTTAGTTACAACATCTTTAATTCTAGTATTCAAAAATTCTAGAATCAACTAACATTTCTAAGTTTTACACTTCCGGTGTGCTCTAAAGCTTGTTTTATATCAGCTTTTTTAGAGCTTTATAAGAATTCAAGGTGCGCAATATGCTCAAACAACTAATTGTAAAGACTTTTCGTGGTTCTAAAAGATTTGACATTATCTACTATTCTCAGTATTTATGCGCCAATTATGATGACAAATTTTATTAAGAAAAATGAAATAAAAAATAATTGGCTTTTAATAGATGCCGAAAATGTAATAGTTGGTAGGCTAGCTGCTTATATATCCAAAGTTTTACGTGGTAAAAATAAAAGTCAATACACGCCTCATATGGATAACGGTGATTTTGTTGTTGTAACAAATATTGAAAAAATTAAATTTACTGGAAAAAAACACAACAAGAAAAAATATTATAGACATACTGGTCATCCTGGTGGAATTAAAAGCACCACTCCTTCTGTCTTGATAAAGAAAAAGCCTGAAGAAATTTTAAAATTAGCTGTTAAAAGAATGCTGCCCGACGGTCCTTTGGCTAAAAAGCAGCTTTCCAAATTAAAAATATACAAGGGTAAATTGCATCCCCATGAATCACAAAATCCAAAAATTATTGATTTTGGTAAAATTAACTATAAAAACAAAATTTCATTAAACTAATATGGAACCTCAATTAAATACAAAATCTATTGTTAATAAAATTAAGTTGGATTTTAAAGAATCAAAATATGCAACCGGAAGAAGAAAGAAGTCTATTGCTAGAGTTTGGTTGAAAAAAGGTTCTGGCTATATTTATGTTAATGGAAAAAAAATGATAAATTATTTTAACAAGCCAAATTTACATATTGCAATCTGCAGACCGTTTACAGCAACTAAGAGAGAAAATGAATTTGATGTAAAATGTACCGTAAAAGGTGGAGGGTTTACTGGTCAAGCTGGGGCCATAATTCTCGGTATATCGAGAGCTTTGGTTGAATTTGAGCCAGGTCTAAAGACGATTTTAAAAAAAGAAAAATTTACTACGAGAGATTCAAGGGCTGTAGAAAGAAAAAAATACGGACGTAGAAAAGCAAGACGAAGTTACCAGTTTTCTAAAAGATAAACTTTCTTTAAATTACCACTTAAAAATAATAACTGTTATAATCGGAAACTATGAAGGATTCATTAAATATAGCAATAGCGGGCGCAACTGGATATGTGGGGCTTGAGTTGATTAAAATACTACTTAAACATCCAAAAGCTAACATTATTTATTTGTGTGCAAGAAGATCTCTAGGAAGATCAATTACTATGTTTGATAAGAAAATTAAGAAAAAAAATTTACCAAAAATTTCTGATATTAAAAAAATTAATTGGAATAAAGTGAATGTTCTTTTCACATCACTTCCTAATGGTGAAGCTCAAAAAATTGCAAACAGAATCCCCAGTAATATTAAATTGATAGACTTATCTGCTGATTTTAGATTAAACGATCATAGAATATATAAAAAATGGTATAAAAAAGATCACAATTGTAAAAAATTTATAAATAAATCTATTTATGCAATTACAGAATTTTCCAGAAATAAACTTAACAATCATAGAATAATCGCGTGCCCAGGTTGTTACCCAACCTCTGCTCAAATTCCGCTGATCCCTTTAGTAGAGAAAAGGATGATAAATGTTAACAATATAATTATTGATTCTAAATCTGGATATTCAGGAGCAGGAAGAAATTTTAAAAAAAAATTTTTATTTAAAAATTTATTTGATTCTGTTTCTGCTTATGGAATAGGATCACATAGACATATGGCAGAAATTGATCAAGAATTATCAAAAGCATCAAAAAGAAAAATTAATGTATTTTTTACACCACATATTTTGCCAATGTTTCGAGGAATTCTATCCACTATATATTTAGAAACAATTGGAAAAAATAATGCAAAAAAGATATATAAATTTTTAAAACAATATCATAAAAATAATTTTTTTGTTAAAATAGCTAAGTTTAACACTCCAATTGGAACTGGTGATGTGATGAATACAAATTATTGTAAACTTTCTATATGTAAAGATAGAAAAAAAAATAAAGTTATTATTATTTCCGCAATAGATAATTTAATCAAAGGTGCTTCAGGACAAGCTGTTCAAAATATGAATGTTGCTTATCACTTAAATGAAACTTTGGGATTACAATGAAATATATTAATTTATTAGTTTTTTGTTTTCTTTTTTTTGGTTGTTCAAAAACTGCTACTCTTTACTGGTGTGGTGATCATGCCTGCCGCAGTGTTGCAGAAAAAAATGCATATTTTAAAAAAACAATGACAGTCGAAATAAAGAAATCAGATCAATTTGATAAGATAATTAAATCAGATCTTGAGATAATAAAAGAGCAAGCGAATTTGGAAGATAAAAAAAGAAATGTTCGACGTAAAACTTTTGTCAAGAAAAATAAATCAAGCAAAAAAAGAGTAATTAAAAATGAAAAAAAGTTAGCTAAACAAGCTCGTATAAATGAATTAAAAAAAATAAAGAATGAAAAAAAAATAGCTCAAAAATCTCGTTCTGCAAAGAAAAAAAAAAGATTTAAAACTAAAAAACAATATAGAAAGAAAAATCCATCGAAGAAATATGTTTCTATAAAGAATAATAAAGCAAATACTGAATTTAAAAACTTAGTTAATAAAATTATTAAGAGAAATGCACACAAACCTTATCCTAATGTCAACGATATACCCAATTAATTATTATGCATAAGAATATCAATATTGGAATAATTGGATTAGGACAAATCGGAAGTAGATTGTATGAAGAAATACTATCTAAAAAAAAAGATATTGGAATTAAAACTGGAGTAAACGTTAATATTCTTGCTATATCAGCAAAAAACATTAATAAAAAAAGAAATTTTAAATTTAGTAAAAAAATTTTTTACAAAAATCCAATTTATATAGCCAAAGACCCAAGAATAGATATTGTATTTGAATTAATCGGTTATTCAGATGGTTTATCAAAAAAAGTTGTTGAACTGGCTCTAAAAAATAAAAAACATGTAATTACTGCAAATAAAGCTTTAATAGCAAAGAACGGCGATTATCTTTCTTTGTTAGCAGAAAAAAATAAAGTTAATTTAGAATTTGAAGCCTCGGTTGGTGGGGGGATACCAATATTACGAACTATAAAAGAAGGTTTAGCTACGAACAAAATTAATAAAGTCGTTGGGATTTTAAATGGTACTTGCAATTATATACTTTCCAAAATGGAAAGTTCAAAAGATTCATTTGCTAATGTCTTGAGGAAAGCTCAAATATTAGGATACGCTGAGCCAAGAGATCCAAGATTTGATTTGAATGGCTATGATACTTTAGCTAAAGTAAGAATATTATCTGCTCTCGTATTTAATAATAAAATTTCAAAAAATAACTGTTTAATGAATGGAATAGAAAATATCGAACTCGAGGATATTAAAATGGCAGATAAATTAAATTTTAGAATAAAACTGCTGGGAATTACTGAAATAATAAATAACCAATTATTCGAAAGAGTTCATCCATGTTTAATAAAAAAAGACACATATATAGCAAATGTCAATGGAGTTATGAATGCCGTGATTCTTGAAGGTAAACCAGTAGGACAAAGTTTATTACAAGGTGAGGGAGCGGGACCAGGACCTACTTCCTCAGCCCTTATGTCTGATTTGTTATCTATTTTAAGAGGTAATATTAAATATCCGTTTGGATTACCGTTTAAGAAAAGAAAAAAAATTAATACTTATGATAAAAATCAATACTTGAACTCTTTTTATTTGCGTTTTGACGTTAAAGACAAACCTGGCGTTTTATCTTCGATAACTAAAGTTTTTACCAAGAATAAAATTTCAATTAAAAATCTAATTCAAAAACCTGATAAAAAGAATAAAACTGCTTCTATAGTTATATTAACACATGAAGCTAGAGAAAAAAATTTTAATAGTTTAATTTTTAATTTAAATAACAATAAATCTGTCAAAAAAAAATCTACTTTTATTAGAATAGAAAAAGTTTAAATGAATATTGATAAAAAGTTTATTGATTCTTTTGTTCACACCACTGAGAGAGCTGCCTACGGTGCTTCACTGTTTAAGGGCAAAAATGATAAAATTGGTGCCGATCGTGAAGCGGTTAATGAAATGAGAAAACAATTAAATAATATTGACATGAAAGGTAAAATTGTAATTGGCGAAGGTGAGTTAGACGAAGCTCCGATGCTCTATATTAACGAGGAAGTTGGAACCAAGAGAGGTGAAGAACTTGATATTGCAGTTGATCCTTTAGAAGGAACAAATTTTACAGCAAAAAACTTGCCAAATGCTTTATCAGTACTCGCTGTCACTCATAAAAGCAATCTCCTTAATGCGCCAGACACTTATATGGAAAAAATTGCTATTGGTCCTGGACTACCTGAAAATTTAGTTGATCTTGATTTTTCTGTAGAAAAAAATATTAGATTATTATCAGACGCAAAAAATGTTTCTCCACATCAAATAAATGCCTGTGTTTTGAAACGCCCAAGACACAACAAAATAATAGAGGCGTTAAACTCGTTGAACGTTAAGATAAATTTTATAACTGATGGTGATGTATCTGGTGTCATTTCTGTTGCTAAACCTAGCACATACATTGATATATATTTAGGAATAGGTGGCGGTCCAGAAGGAGTTCTAGCAGCTGCTGCTTTAAGCTGTTTGTCTTGTCAAATGCAGACTAGACTAGTATTTCAAAATGAAGATGAAAAAAATAGAGCAAAAAAAATGGGTATTAAGGAACTTAACACTAAGTATTATCTTAAAGATATGGTCAAAGGCGATGTTATTTTTTGTGCTACTGGAGTCACAAACGGCGATATGGTTAAAGGTATAAAAGATCTTGGTGATTCTTTCGAAGCCGAAACTTTACTACTTCACAAAAGCAGTAACACAAATAAAATAATTAAAAATATAATAAAAAAATGAACTTTACTTCAGTCAGTAGAAAGAACTGGATATTTAAAAAATTCAGTTCTTTAGATGTAGAGAAATATTGTGAAGAATATACTTTGAACGAAATTGTTGCAAAACTTTTATCGATTAGAAAAAATGATATTAAAAATATAGATTTTTTTTTAAATCCAGCAATTAAGAATATTATGCCAAATCCTTACTGTTTAAAAAACATGGATGTTGCAATTAATAGAATTTATCACAGTATTATCAAAAATGAATCAATAGGTATTTTTGGTGATTATGATGTGGATGGAGCTACATCCACAGCGTTATTGTTACGTTATTTTTTATCCATAAATCAAAAAATACATATATACATTCCTGACAGAAAAAAGGAAGGATATGGTCCTACAATAAAGGGTTTTGAAAATCTTATAAATTTGGAAGTCAAACTTATCATTACCGTTGATTGTGGCACAATGTCATTTGAACCCATTAAAAATTCTCAAGATAGAAATATTGATGTGATTGTATTAGACCACCATCAATCTGATCTTAAACTTCCAAAGGCTTGCGCTCTTGTAAACCCCAATAGATATGACGATACCTCACAACTTAATTATCTTTGCGCTGCCGGTGTCTGTTTTATGTTTTTGGTAGCCTTAAATAAAAAACTTAGAGATGCTGGTTGGTTTGTAAAGAACGATATAAAAGAACCGAATATTTTAAATTTTTTAGATTTAGTCTCCTTAGCTACTGTATGCGACGTTGTCCCACTTATAGATTTGAATAGAGCTTTTGTTTCTCAAGGACTGAAAGTGATAAAAAAAAGATTAAATTTGGGTTTAAAAACTTTATATGATTTGTGTGAAATTAAATCTGAACCTAGCACATATCATTTGGGTTACGTTTTGGGACCAAGAATTAATGCCGGTGGCAGAGTAGGAAAATCTTCCCATGGTGCTGAACTTTTATCTTCCAACGATCCCCAGAAAGTTTATAAAATCGCAACAGATTTAAATAAATCTAATAAAGAAAGGCAGAGTATTGAGTTTATTTTATTTAAAAAAGTTTATTCACTCATCGACAATTTTAAAAATGATCCAGTATTAGTTTTGTCTGGTGAGGGTTGGCACGAGGGAATAATTGGTATTGTGGCTTCAAGAATAAAAGAAAAATATAATAAACCAACGATAATAATTTCATTAAATGAAAATCTGGGAAAAGGATCGGCTAGATCGGTAAATGGTTTTGATATCGGAAAACATATTATTAAGGGCACTCAATTAAAAATTCTTGAAAAAGGAGGTGGACATAAAATGGCAGGAGGATTTGTTATTAAAAAAAATAATATAAGTTTATTTAGAAATTTTTTAATTGATAATTATGAAAAATCTCAATTGAATTCATCAAGTATAAGAAATTTATATCTAGATTCATTGATAGCCCCAAGTGCCATAAATGAAGAATTTTATCATGAGATTTGTAAATTAGCTCCTTTTGGCGCAGGGAATATTGAGCCAAAATTTGCGATCAAAAATTTAAAGGTAATCAATTCAAATTTTGTAGCAGACAAACATATAAAATCTGTTTTACATGGAGAAGATGGTTCAGTTATTAAAAGTATCGCTTTTAATGCTAAAAATGGTCCATTAGAACCATTTCTTGATCAAAAAAATAAAAAAAAATTTAATATTGCAGGAAAAATAACTTTAAATTCATGGCGAGGTAAGCAAAATATTGAATTTATTATAGAAGATCTATCTGTTAATTAACTTAGTCTGGCAATTTCTGAAAAGAATTCTGCAGATTTTTTTTATAATTTTTCCAAGAATTAATAGAACTTTTGTAAATTTTTTTTCTAGCTTGAATATCACTAGCTGTTTTAATGAGCCTTTTATTTTCATAAAATTTCAGACAGTTTTTATTCCAATCTAAATTACATTTTTCTATTAAGTTTCTAATTTGTTGTTCAGGGTTTTCAATGATTTGCTCATATTCTATATCCACAATAAATTTAGGAAGTGTTTTCTTCCAATGCCTTATTAAGTCATGATAGAGATAATAATAATCTGTAATTTCATCTAATTTATAGGCAAAATTTAAACTTTTGTTTGCAAAAAAATTTTTAAAAATTGATAAGCAATTATCTTTAGAATTTCTCACACAGTGAATTATTATTGAATTTGGTAGTATCAATTTTATTAGACCAATCCACTTGAAATTTATTGGAAGTTTATCAGTTACTTTTTCAGATTTATTGGAAATTTTTATTAGATCATTGATATATTTTTGTCCTATCAATTTTAGATCCTTTTTTTTTATATTATTATTTTGTTTTAATAATAATTTCCCATGCTCCATACAAAAATTATTTTTTATTAAGTCTGGTAGAAAATAAAGTTCATCTCCACCAAAAACCTTTGGATGGCTTGATATTATTTGCTCTACCAGCGTGGTGCCAGACCTTGGCATACCAACTATAAATATAGCTGAAGAATTCAAATTACCCAAATTAGCATATTTTTTAAAAAGATTTTCATTAAATATTTTCTTGATATTATCAAATTCATTTTTTTCTTTCTCTACTGAAAAATTTATCTGTTTTCTACGAAGATTATTGGCCTCCTTGTAATATTTAAATGAATTATCGTAATCTTTAATATCTTCCATAGCTTTACCAAGTGCAAAAATTATATCTGGGTGTTGTTCATTATTTTTTTTAGAATTATGGTAGATTTTTTCTAATAAGGCTAAATGATCATCGTCTTTTTTATATTTAATTAATTGACTTAACGTTCTATGAGCAGAATAGAAATTTGTATTTAATTCTATTGATTTTTGCAAATGTACTTTGGCTTCATCAAATTTACCTAAGTTTTTGTATAAAATCCCTAAATTGTAATATGATATATAAAATTTCGAATTAATTGCTAATGATCTTTTAAAAGACAGTTCTGCTTTTCTAATATTATTAAGTGTTAGATATAGACTTCCTAAATTATTATGTGGTTCTGATATTTTGTTGTCTAAGCTAATCGATTTTTTATAATAATTTTCTGCTCTTTTATATTCTGCCTTAGATTTATAAATGCTTCCTAAATTATTATAAATCATGGCGTATTCAGGATTAAATTTAATTCCTTTTTCGTATATTTCTATTGCTTCATTTACTCTATTTTGTTCAGTAAGAATAAGTCCCAAAATGTTATATAAAATAACAACTTTTGGATAGTTATGTATTAGCTTCCTATTAAGATTTTCTGCTTTAATCAATTTTTTAGATTTATATAAATTTAAAAGTTGTTCGATTTCTTTTTGTAAAATTTTCATTTGCTAAGCTAAATAACGTCCAATCTTTAATAAATTGAATTTCTTCATGAATAAAACAAAATTATCATCATTGAAACAGTTTCCAATATATAATAAATACAAGAATAATTTAATAGGTCCCATCGTCTAACGGTTAGGACAGGTGGTTTTCAATCACCTAATCGGGGTTCGATTCCCCGTGGGACCGCCAAAAGCTTGTCGTAATAGCTTAATACAATTAAATATATGATTTTTGTTAAAAGAAATTTTTTTTATAGTAGTTTTGAAATTCCTTTAATTTTTTAATGTCCTATTTTGTTTATGTCCTATGCAGTAATAAGAATTCAAAATTCATAACTTATGTTGGTTACACAAATAATCTTAGAAAGAGATTATATTTGCACAATAAAGGGAGAGGCGCTAAATTTACAAGAGGAAGAAAATGGAAAATAATATATATTGAAAAATATTTTATAAAGAAAGCAGCTATTATTCGAGAACGCTATATAAAGAAAAATAGAAAATTGAGAAATATAATTAGAGATAGGTACATATGAAAAAAGAAATAGCCATAATTCTTCCCTATAAAGAAAAGTATACATTAAATGAAGCTAGCGCGGCAGCTATATGGGTTAAAGACTATTTAGAACATAGTCTACTTAAAGATAAAACTTCAGTATTTGGTTATCTTGATAGAAAGTGTAAACCACTGACTAGTAATTTTGTAAATTTAGATATTTCAAACATCAAATATAAAAAAAATTATTTTTATACTAAAAAATTTTATAGCCATTATAAAAAAAATAAGTATGAAATAATTGAAATTCATAACAGACCGGAATCTTTAGTTTTTTTATTAAAAAAACAATTAAATTGTAAATTTATTTTTGTTTATCATAACAATCCGCAAGATCTGAGATTCTCTAAAAGCGTGAAAGAAAGACTTTTTATTGCAAAAAATTGTGATCAATTATATTTTGTGAGCAATTGGGTAATGGATAAATTTTTTGAAGGTTTGCCTTTTGAATATAAAAATAATTGCGAAATTTTATATCCTGGAATAAACAAAATAAATAAATTTCCAAAAAAAGAAAAAATAATTATATTTACAGGCAAACTAAATTCTTCAAAAGGTTATGATATTTTTGGCAAAGCTCTTTTGAACATTCTAAACAAATTCACAAAATGGAAAGTTTATGCCATAGGAAATGAGAGAAGGGAGACTCACAATTTCATACATAAAAATTTTAATGTTATCGATTGGTTACCCCACGAGAAAATACTAAATTACTATAAAAAAAGTTCAATCTCCGTTGTTTGTTCTAGATGGCAAGAACCTTTTGGTAGAACTGCAATGGAGTCAGCTGGTTATGGTTGTGCAACCATTACAAGTAACAGAGGCGGATTGCCTGAAACATTTAACAATAACCTAATTTTAAATAAACTAAACACACAGACACTTGAAAAATTAATAATTAAAGTAATTAAAAATAAAAATCTACTTAGAAAAATCCAAATTAAAAATTTTAATAACGTTATACATAAAATTGAAAATTTAACTAAAAAAATTGATAATCTAAAAAATAATTACTTAACCAAAAAAATAAATTATATTAGAAATAAAAATTTGAAAATTTTACATATTTCTAGTTTTGATGAAAAAAACAATCATAGATTATTTAACATTTCTATATCAAATAAAATAACAAGTGGCTTCATACGAAATAATCATGATGTCATTAATTTTAGCTACAAAGATTTCAATAAAAAACTATTATTGAAAACTAATGTTCATGTTAATTCAAAACTTCTTAATATAGCTGATAATTATAGGCCTGATTTAATCTTATTAGGTCACAATAATATATTGAATAGAAAAACAATTGAGGAAATCAGAACAAAATATAATACAAAATTTGCTCTCTGGTATGAAGATCATTTAGTAGAAGGTGGCCCCAACTATGTTAATAACCTCAATTTAATCGAGTCAAACGAAGATTTAATTGATCATTACTTTGTTACAACATTTCCAGATATTATTAAAACTAGAATTCCAAAAAATAAATTAAGTTACATGCCAATTCCAGCGGATGAAAATATTGAAAATTTAGAAATATATAATTCAAAAAATAGATATAAGGATCTTTTTTTTGCACTAAGTCATGGTGTGAATTATGGAAAATTAAAACCAAGGAACATTGATGAAAGAGAAACTTTTTTAAATGAAATGATTCTAAAAAATAATAAATTTACATTTAATATATTAGGCTATGCTCATGAGCAACCAAAGTGGAACTATCATTATTTTAATGAATTATCTAAATGTAAAATGGCATTAAATCTAAGCAGAGGCAGACCAACAAAATATGCTTCTAGCAATAGAATAGCGTCTTTAGTCGCTAACGGTATAATGACATTTATTGATAGAAAAACTAAGTTTTTTGATTTTTTTAGTAATGATGAAATGGGTTTTTATAACAATGTTGAGGATTTGTTAAACCAAATAGATAAATTACATGGAAATATCAATAAAATAAATAAAATTTCAAGAAATGGTAAGAGAAAGTATTTCTCTATATTTAATAATTCTATCATATCAGAATATATATTATTCAAAACCTTCGATAAAAAAAATAAGTATAAATACGTTTGGGATTAAATTCTTACTGATGTATATTTGTATTGCAGGAAAAAACAAATGCGCTATAGATGCTTTGAAATTTATTCTCCCTTTAAATAAAAAAAAAATTAAAATTTTAGCTCTGCCGAATCATAATGATAAAGGTAGGGATGGTTGGCAACCTTCGTTTAGAAAATTTGCAATTGAAAATAGAATAAGAATTGTAAAAATTAAAGAACTATATTCTATTAAGGAGTTATTTTTTTTTTCTTTAGAGTATTTGAAAATTATTAAAGTTGAAAAGTTTAAAACGAACAATTTATTTAATTTTCATTTTAGTTTGCTACCAAAATATAGAGGTTGTCATACCAATTTTTTTCAAATTTATAATGGCGAAAAATATTCAGGGGTTACGATCCACAAAATTGACAGAGGTATTGATACTGGTGATATAATTGATCAAATGAAATTTAAAATTAGAATTAATGATACAGCTCAAGAAAATTATTTAAAACTAATGGCATTCGCTATAACTTTATTTAAAAAAAATTTACATAACATTCTTAACTCTAAATATAAATTAAAAAAACAAGTTCTAAGCACAGGCAGTTATTATAGTAGAGGCAGCGTAAATTATAAAAAAATGATAAAAATAACCTTGAAGAAAAGCTCAATGAAGATACACAATAAAATTAGATCACTAATTTTTCCAGCGTACCAGTTACCAAAAGTTAATGGAGTGCAAGTCCAAAAGAGCGTTTATAAAAATAATAAAATTTATTTAATTGAAAATAATAATAATAAGTATAAATACTAAATTCTTATGTTTAATGCTTGTTTAATAGGTTATGGATATTGGGGTAGCAAGTTAGCTAGAAATTTCCAAAATTCTGAATTTTTTAATATTGTTTCAATATCTGATAAAAAGGTAAAAAATTTAATTGCTGCTAAAAAAAACTATCCTCTAGCTAATTGTTACAAAGACTTTAAGAAGGCGATTAAAAGTGACCAGCATAATCTAGTAATAATTTCCACACCTACAGCAACACACTTTAAGATTGCCAAATATGCTCTAGAAAGTTTTAAGCATATTTTGGTAGAAAAACCTCTTTCTTTATCATTAACGGATGTCAAAAGATTAAATAAAATTGCAAGAGATAAAAAAAAGATGATTTTTGTCGACTATCCTTTTTTATTTTCAGGGACTATTAATTTCATAAAAAAAATAATCGATAAAAATAAATACGGAAAAATTTTAGAGATAGAGTCATTTAGAGAACAAGCTCCAGTAAGAAATGATGCAAACGTAATATGGGACTTGGGAACTCATGATATATCAATATTACTATACTTGATAAATAAACTTCCTTATAGAATCCAAACAATTAAAAAAAAAAATTTTAAAAATACTTTGTGTGATAGCGTTTATATTAATTTGAAATATAAAAATAGTTCTAATGTATTAATTAGAAATTCTTGGCTTTCACCTACTAAAGTAAGATTAATCAAAATTAAATTTCAAAGAGCTACCTTATATTGCGATGAGAACGAATCTTTATATAAAATAAAAATTTATAAAAAAAAATTTATAAATGATTGGTCAAAATATAACCTGGAAGTACCTGAAATTGACCTTAACGAGCCACTTTCAAAAATGGTTAAATATATCTTTTATGCAATCAAAAGAAATAATAATTATCTTTTTAAGAAAAAGTTTAATGAGAAAGTCACTTTTCTATTAGATAAAATAAATAGAAACAATGGTTAAATTAATAAATTTTACCGAAGTCAATCCAATATCAAGAAAGGTTGATCTATCAATCAAAAAAGAAATGTATTCCACGATTCTAAAAAAAAAATTTATATTAGGGAATGAGGTAAAAAATTTTGAAGATTCATTTTCAAAATTATCTAAAATTAAATATTCTGTCGGTTGCGCCTCTGGAACTGATGCGTTGATATTGGCTATTAAGTCATTAAATCTACAAAAAGATGATGAAATTATTATTCCTGCAATGACTTACATTTCCACGAGTCTTGCAGTTATACTTAATAACTTTAAAATAGTTTTTGCTGATATTGATGAGGAAACTGGTCTCGTATCAATTGCAAAAATTCATAAACTAATAACCAAAAAAACTAAAGCAATTATACCTGTTAATTTATATGGTCAAAAAGTTGATATAAAAAAATTAAGAAAAGTTGTTGGAAAAAAAATTTTTATAATAGAAGATAGTGCTCAATCCCATTTTGCTTACAGTTGTTACAATTGTAGAAAAAATACCAATAGAAAATGCTGTAAAAAAGAAAGGAATGAAAAATTTGCTAATATAGCTTGTTACAGTTTTTATCCTTCAAAAAATCTAGGTGCATATGGAGATGCTGGTTTAGTTGCAACTAATAATTTTAAAATATATAAAAAATTATTGTTACTAAGAAATTTGGGTTCTGTAAAAAAAAATAAACACAATATAATTGGAATGAACAGTCGATTAGATACCATTCAGGCTGTAGTCTTAAAAAATAAATTGAAATCAATTTTAAAGTTAAATGATATAAGAAGAAAAATTTCCATTTTTTATGATTACCATTTAGGAAATATTAAAGAAATAAAGATTACAGATACGAAACCAGGCTCATCAAGACATTTGTATGTCATAAGAACAAAGAATAGAAATAAACTAATAAAACATCTCTTATTTAAAAAAATTCATTGCCAGATTCATTATCCTTATAGTTTAAATAAAGCAAAATTTATTGATAGAAGAATTACTCTAAAAAATTCTGAGAATTGGGCTAATCAATGTTTAAGTCTACCGCTTCATCCAAATTTGAAAATATTTCAAATGAAAAGAATTGTGAGTGAGATAAAAAATTTTTTCCAGCATAAATAAACTTTATATTTTAATGTCTAAAAATCTAGTAATAAAAATGTCAAACGGTTTTGGAAATCAAATGTTTTTGTATGCTGCTGCTTACGGCTTTTCAAAAAAATTAGGTTATAATTTATTGATCGATAATGAATCAGGTATCAAACACGACTTTAAAAAGTGGGAGAAAAAAAAAAGGATAAATTGGAAACCCAACTACGAATTAGAGTTGTTTTGTCTTAATACAAAGATTGCTGATGATAAATATAAATTTTTATCCACTAAAAAATATCTAAAAAGAAAATATATGAAATTCTTTGATAAATTTAGTCAAAAAAAAAATTTCTTGATTGAAAAAATGAGCAGCAATAAAAAAACTAATTACTCTGATCAATATCTATTAGAAAATTATCACGACACAATTTACATGGAAGGATACTTTGAATGTGAAAAATATTTTTACGACTATAGAAATGACTTATTGAAGGAATTTTCATTTAAGTTAATTCCAAACCTAGAAAATAACCCTTTTATCAAAATAATTGAAAGTTCAAATGTTGTATCAATTGCTTTTAGAGCAGAAAGATTTTCTGAATTTGCTAATAATAGTAGTGCCAATTTACAAAAAACTGCAGATTTTGAAAAGCTTACCGTGAAATATATTTACCGAGGAGTAGAATACTTTAGATCAAAACTTAAAAATCCTAAATTCTTGATTTGGTCTAATAACTTTGAAAATTTAAATAATCATTTTGACACTAACTTATTTACTTTTGTTAAAAACAAAGCTGAGAATAAAATATTTTTAGACTTTCTTTTAATGTGTAAATGTAAATATTTTATTGTTGGCCCTACAACTTTTCATTGGTGGCCAGCATGGTTATGTAATTACGATAAGAAAATTATTGTTTGTCCAAAAGACAAAGAACTAAATACATCGTCAAACTTAAATTTTTGGCCAGATTCTTGGACAAAAATTTAATTTAATTTTTTTGCAATAAATTTGACACTTTGCAATGTTTTATGAAATATTATTTCATGTAATAAATTTTTAACATTATGAAAATTTCAATTCTGTTACCATATAAAGAAAATTTTTCCCCAACCTACGCTGGGGCTGTATCTTTATTTATAAAAGATACTGTGCAATTGAGTAAATTTAAAAATGATATTACAATCTTTGGTAATACTACCCTAAAAAAAGCTTATAAGCTTAAATATCAAAACATAAAATTAAAAAAAAAAATAATTCAAAGTGGCAGTAAATTATATGTTAATGAATTTTTAAAGTTTGAAAGAGAATATCCTTCAGATTTGATAGAAATTCATAATCGCCCCAATTATTTTCATCAAATATTTGAAGCGGAACCAAATAAAAAAATGGTTTTATATTTCCATAATGATCCTTTAACAATGTCAGGTTCTAGATCAGTGAAGGATCGTAAAGAGTTAATGTCAAACACTACTAAAATTATTTTTAATAGTGATTGGTCTAAAAAAAGATTTTTAGAAGGCGTTGATGGTTTATATGTCAACTCTGAAAAATTAAATGTTATTTATCAATCCACTAATCCTGTTCGAATAAATTTAAAAAATAAAAAAAAATGGATTACATTTGTTGGCAAATTAAATCGTGCAAAGGGTTATGATTTGTTTGGAAAAGCAACTTTAAAAATATTGAAAAAATATAGAAATTGGAAGGGGATAGTTATAGGTGACGAACCAAGATCAACTCTTTCATTCAAACACAAAAGATTAGATATTATGGGTTTTATAAATCATGATAAAGTTCTAAAAATTTTTGAAAAAACTAGCATTGCGGTGGCGTGTTCAAGATGGGATGAGCCATTAGGAAGAACAAGCTTAGAAGCTAGCAGCAGAGGTTGTGCGACTATAATTAGTAATAAAGGTGGTTTACCTGAAACTGTCACTCACGGAGTTATTATAAAAGAATTGAATGTCGATTCCGTTTATCTAGCAATAAAAAAATTAATTGAAAATAATAAATTAAGACATGAATTGCAAAAACTATCTCTAAAACATTTTTTTCATACAAATAAATTAAGTTCAAAAAAAATTGATGAATATAGAGATAGTTTATTAAAATTAAAAATTCTAAAAAATTCTTTCAAAATTAAAATACCAAAAAGCCTACGAATATTACATGTAACTAATTTTAATGAGCGTCATGATGGTAGACTTTTTTTTAATACTGGAAGAAGGCTCAATAACGGATTCATAAGACTGGGTCACAGCGTCTTAGGTTTTAGTGACAGGGATATAGTTAAACACTATAAAAGTATCAAGGATTACACAGGATCTAATTCACTAAATCAAAAATTAATCAATACTGTATACAATTATAAGCCAGATATATTAATTCTTGGTCATGCAGATCAAATCAAACCTGAGACATTAGCTTATATAAAAGAAAACTATAAAAATATTAAAATAGCACAATGGTTTCTTGACTCATTTGGTGTTTCCGCAAATAATGGCGGACCAGATTTCCTAAAAAAAAATAAATCAAGAATTTTAGATAAAATAGAATTTACAGATGCTAATTTTGTTACTACATCACCTGATATTTTAAATTTCTTACCAAGAAATAAACTAACATTATTCATGCCAAATCCAGCTGATTCTTCATTTGAGACTTTAAAAAATTATGAGAACGACCAGTGTTCTGTGGATGTTTTTTTTGCATTAAGTCACGGGGTTCACAGAGGTACTCTGAAAAAGGGAAAATATGACGAAAGATCTGATTTTGTTAATAGGCTAGTTGAAAGAACGCCTAATGTGAAGTTTGACCTACATGGAATTAATAACAATCAACCTGTCTGGGCAGATTCATTTTTAAAATCAATTTCTAATGCAAAAATGGGGGTTAATTTGAGTAGGGGTGACCCTATAAAGTATTATAGCAGTGATAGAATAGCTCAATTGATAGGCAATGGTTTACTAACTTTTATTCATGATCAAACGCTTTATAGTAATTTTTTTTCAGAAAATGAAATAATATTTTATAACAATTTATCTAACCTTTCAGAAAAAATCCAAAAATTTGCTCGCGATGATGAACAAAGAAAAAAAATTGCTAAAAATGGCAAATTGAAATACATGAAATATTTTAATTCAACGGTTGTAGCTGATTACATAGTTTGCAATACTTTAGGAATAAGTTATAAAAAAAATAAATATCTATGGGAAAATAATTAACCTCAAAATCTCATAAAGATGTTTTCAGTCATAATACCCACATTTAACAACATAGATTATTTAAAAATTTGTTTAAATAGCCTTAAAAAAAACTCAAAATTTAATAACGAAATAATTCTTCATATTAATGAAGGGGTTGATGGTACACTAGATTTCGTGAAGAAAAATGGAATAAATTACACATACTCTCATTGTAATATTGGATTATGCTCATCTGTTAATACTGCTGTTAAGAAAACCACAACTGATTACATTATTTACGGCCATGATGATATGTATTTTTGTCCGGGTTGGGACGTTGCCTTTAATGAGGAGATAGCCAAAATAGGTCATAATCTTTTTTATTTATCAGGAACAATGATCCAACCAGTAAATGGACATATCCAATTAAATTGCGGCACTACTCACAATGACTTCAATGAAAAAAAACTCTTATCTGAATTTAATTTGATTGATCACCATGACTTTCAAGGCACACACTGGTCGCCACATCTTATTCATAAAGATGTCTGGAACAGTGTGGGAGGGTTAAGCGAAGAGTTTAATCCTGGTATTGGATCTGATCCCGATCTTAATATGAAATTATGGAAAAAAAATATTAGAATTTTTAAAGGCTTATCCAATTGTAGAGTTTACCATTTTGGTTCAATATCCTTAAGAAAAAAGAAATCTTTAAAAAGAAACAAGGGGTCTAAAATCTTTTTAAAAAAGTGGGGTATAAGTGTTAGTTTTTTTTTAAAATATTATTTAAATGGAAGCAAATATGAGTTTAACGAATGTATAATTACCAAAAAGTATAATGGTCCACTAAAGAATCCTAAAATATCTTTTTTTTACTTGGCAGAATTGTTCTTTTGTAAAATAAATTATATTTACAATAAATATTTCTAGTTATATTTTAATTTTGTTTAATGCGTTATTTTTAAATAAATTTGCTTCTTGAATGTAACGTCTTACCATTTGAGTTGTTTTGTGACCAGTCATAGCCATTATGCTTCTTTCTTCGGCTCCTAATTCAGCAGTCGAAGTAGCAAATCCAGATCTCAAACTGTGTCCTGAATATTTATTTGAATCTAACCCAGCAAGAGCTGCATATTTTTTTATTGTTAAAGCTACACTTTTATCTGAAATATCAAAAATTTTTCCAGATTTAATTTCTGATTTTTCAATCCATTTCTTTAAAGAAACCACAGGACAGTATTCAGGATTGGTAAAGTAGGGGATGCCTTTAGTCATTCCTTCACCTGATTGATCAGTTTTTGATCTTTTTACAAATATTTTTACCCCTTCTGGAACAAAATCCAGATCCTCATAAAGTATTGCTACAAGCTCTGATCTTCTAAATCCGCCGGCAAAGCCTACAAGTATTAATGCTCTGTTTTTGAATCTATTTGTTTCATTTTTTTCTTTATCTACTAAATTAATAATTAGCTTTAAGTCATTGATTAATATTGGTTTTTTTGCTTTTTGATGACTACCCAATATTCGCTTTATGCCCATCAAATTTTCGGTAATCATTGGATGTTTTACATCAATGTAGTGACCAGAAAGTTTATGAATGACACTTATAGATGCTAGTCTTCGTTTTAACGTGCTGAATTTTGATGATTTTGATAAATGTGTTAGGTAAAGCGTTATGATTTTTGGCTCAGATGGCATAGGCTTAAAACCATTCTTAATACTAAAACTAGCGAAATCTTTATAATCAGCCTTGTAAGCCCTAAGTGTATTTAAAGACTTAGAGCTTTTAAGATTATTCAAAGTTTCCAATTCCAAACTTTTTACATCTGTAACTAAGTCACTCATATTTTTCCGATAACCATTAATTATCGGAACTATATAATTCAGAAATTTAATGATGTCAAGAAATGAATTATAGTAACTTTAAATATGTTTGCTAATAGAAAACGAGTTATATTAGACAGAGGCCCAAGTTGGCCAGATTATCAAGCTGCAAAACCATTTGTAATACGATATTACCCTTTTTTCAGACGTAGACCTAAGTGGTTTCCGTTCAATATTTTTATACATAAGCTTCTAAAGAGTGATTTAGGAGACTTGCACTACCACCATTGGACATATATCACCACAATTCTTACAGGAGGCTATTGGGAAAGAACAGAAAAGGGTACTTTTTGGAGAAAACCGGGATATATCGGTTTTAGAAAATACAACAGTAGACATAGTATCAAGATACCTGATGGTAAGTGCGCTTGGACCTTATTGTTTGTAGGTCCTAAAAGAGAAACAAAATTACACTCCAAATACTCAAAAAAACCTTCTAATGATGCTAAAAGGAACTAAATTTCAAATAAAAGTGTGGAAATACCTTAAAACTATACCTAAAGGCAAGGTAAAGACTTATAAACAGGTCGCTATAGGCATAAATAAGCCTAAAGCGGCTCGTGCTGTAGCGAATGCTTGTGCTAAGAACCCCTATGCCCCTAAAGTACCCTGTCATAGGGTTATCAGGTCGGATGGTACATTGGGTGGTTTCTCTAGTCCCGGAGGGACAAAAACCAAGAAAAAACTCCTAAAAAAGGAAGGTTTTTCGCTCTAAAAGTTAGCATTATCAACGTTTTTTTCGCATTAGATCCCTATTCTGTTAATTTTCTTTAGATTCCCCTTTCAGTTGCTTTGTATAAGTGCATATCACTAAATAAACACCCTGTATGGCCGTTTAAACGCTATATGCATTAGTTGCAATCCTTGTGGACCAATCTCTTTTTAATCCCATTTTTCATGCGATACTTGTGAATCAAAGCTTTATTTATACTGTTTTTCTTATGTTTTTATTGAATTATTAAACAGATATCGATTATTGAAATAACACGCGTTTTCACTAACATTTTAATTATACCCCCCTCCTTCAATTTATCTTTAAAAATCAATAGCTTAATTTATAATTTAATATATTTATTTTGCTTTATGAAATATTATGTCTTTTATTCATCTATATAATAAATAACTTTAAGTTATCTTATATATATAATAAAAACAATAAGTTAACATATATACTTAATATAATACATTAAAATATAATACATATAATAATACTTATTGATTAAAAAGATCTTACCAACTTAGTATTTTCTCTTAAAGATATATATAAACCGCTTAAAATAATAATAAACAAACCTAAAAAGGTCCATTTGTCAGGAAAATCCATGAAGAAGTAATATCCTAATATGACATTAGTAATGATCTCAAAATAACCAAATGGCGCCAGTTTGGATGCGTCAGCATATCTAAGAGACAATATTAGAAATAAATGTCCTAGACATGCGAATATACCCATTAATGACAATAATGACCACTGATTAAAAGAAGGATTAATCCAAACAACAGGAACTAGAAACGAGCCAAATATTAGCCCTACTACACCCGTTAATAATAAAGTTAATAAAGGATTATCAGCGCTGTGTAATTTACGAGTAATAATAAGATAAATACCATAAAAACAACCTGTTCCTAATGCAGCAATACTTGCTAAGTTAAAATCAATAAAACCAGGTCTAATTACAATTAAACTTCCTATAAAACCAACTATTACAGCAGACCATCTTCTAATACCTACTTTTTCGTCTAAAAAGATAGGAGATAAAGCTGTAGTAATTAATGGTGCCACAAATGCAAGAGTTAAAGCTTTTGCCATTGAAATTATAGAAATAGAGTAAAAAAATAATACATTTGCAAAAAACAAAGTTAAACCTCTTAAAATTTGTAACTTGGGTTGACTACTCCAGGTCAATTTCTTTCTAAAGAAAAAAAACATAAAGGGTAAGGTAAAAAAGACAGTAAAAAAGTACCTTGCCCATGTAATTTGAAAAAAAGATAAATCAGAACTCAAATATTTAGCAATAGTATCCATGAAGGGTAATATTGCCCATGCTAATAAATTATAAAAAATTGCTTTCACGGTTAATTAAAATATTTTAAAGCAATGAATACTACAATTATTAACGTAAAGAATGACAAAAATGTAGATAATGCAACAGTACTTGCAATACTATCAGATATTTTTTTAGGGGAATAAATTTTAGCAATTAAATAAGTTAAAACAGCTGATGGCATTGAAGCTTGTATAAACATAACGCCAGCCTCTATACCGCTAAGATTAAAAAATTGAACAAATCCAAAGCCAACCACCGGGCCTAATAAAACTCTGACCAAAGAATAAAGTAGAGTTTCTTTAAATGAAAAAACTTTTATCTTTGATAGAGCAACTCCTAAAGACATAAGAACCAAAAAAATTGTTGAATATCCAATAAGGAAAGTTGCATTTTCTATAAATTTAGGTGCCGGAATTTTGAAATAGACAAAGAATAATGAAATTAAAAGTGCGTAAACTGGTACGCACGTCAATAACGGTTTTATAGAAAATTTTCTACTGGCTAGTAAGATGTTGATACTAAAATGAGAAACTAAAATCACAGCCGTAGCAGATGTTGCTATTGCTAATCCCATATTTCCATACGCGAACAAGCATAAAGGCATTCCCATATTTCCAGTATTTGGAAGTATCAAAGGAGGAAGAAGTCTATAAATGTCTTTATTTAACAACTTTAATAAAATTATTCCTATGATAGAAAACAGAGCTACATAAATAATCATGTAGTAAGAAAACCTAATGAATATATCAAAATTTATATTCGATAATGTTAATGAATAAAAAATTATACAAGGTAAGCCGATATTTCCTGAAAAATTTGTAATGAATTTAGTATCAAATTTAGGGTCTTTTTTTCCATACCAGTAACCGATTCCTATAGTTAAAAATACAGGAAATAGAACATCAAAAAGCTTAGTTAAAAGATCCATTTTAAGATCTAATAGAACTTAGAATAGGTGCTTTGGGTGTTTTGTAGCCAATGTTTTTTTCGAATTCGTTTAACCGTCTAAAAATAGATCTAAGTTCGGTAATTCTGGTCCAATTTTGCATGAAAAGAGAAAAACTGCCCTGTACTTCTCTAAATGCACTTGAAGTTTGTATTAGTATACCCAGCGTCATAGCGCCAGTAAATAAGCCAGGACCCATTAAGATGTATGGAACTATTATCATTGATTGGTTGTACATGATCAACCACAAATCAAAATAACCGTAATGAAGAAACAGACGATGATAGTTAAATTTAATTCCTACAAAAAGTTCAAAAATAGTTGGTGGTTTGGCATACTCTATCCTATCATCTTCACCATAAACAAGCTCCTTTCTAAAAGCTGCTTCAACTACTTGATTATTGTATTCCAACCCAGGCAACTTGATACCCACGATCCAACTCATAAGAACTCCACCTAAGCTTGCTATTAATGAAACCCATACTAAAGATCCCGATATATCTTTAAGCCAAGGAATAATGACATTTGAAGATAATCCCCAAAGGATAGGAATAAAAGCAATCAATAACATAATAGCCCTTATTATTTGAAGACCAATACTTTCAACAATTCTTGCAAAATTCATACAATCTTCCTGAATACGTTGTGATGCACCTTCAACTTTTGAATCAACTTTTTTCCAATAAGGCATATAGGCAAATGTCATAGCTTCTCTCCAACGAAAAGCGTACAGGCGGGTAAAATAATTTGTGATAGTATAAATAATAACGTAGGGAACAGCTAATTTTAAGAAAAGAAAAATTCCATCATAAAATTCACTAACATCTCTTTCCGTTGCTTGTTGTAAAAGATCATAAAAACCTTTGTACCATTGATTTATTTTTACATCTATCCATGTTTGGGCTAACAAAGAACCAATTATAAAAAGAAATCCTCCCCATGACCATAACATCCATTTTTTATTTAAGAAAAAACTTTTAAGCATTTAGTTTCGTTTTAAGAAATTATCTGCATATGATTTTTTAATGATTTTACGTCTTTGGGGTTCAATTACAGAATATTCTATATTATTTTTTCTTGCAAAAGTAATAGCTTTTTCTTTTGTAGAAAATTCTAACTTAACTTCAGTCATCATGTCTTTTGAAGTTATCCAACCCATTAAGGGATTTGTTCCACTATTTAAGGTCTCAAATTTTAATAGCCATTTTTTTGTTTTTCTTTTGCCTGATTGCATGGCTGTTTTTGCAGGTTTATATATTCTAGCTTTTTTCATTTTTATTAATGGTCGGGGCGGCAGGATTTGAACCTGCGACCCTCTGGTCCCAAACCAGATGCGCTACCAGGCTGCGCTACGCCCCGAGCTACTATTTACTTGGTTTATAAAGGATACTTTAGCACTTTGGAAGAGACATTATAACTTGATCTATGTGATTAAATAAATGGTATGATATTTAGTATTTAGATTCATGATAACTTATATTACTGGTGCATTTAGATGGTTTTTTAAATTAGAGGCTGCAAGTGGTTTGGTATTGCTCATTGCTGCCGTAATAGCTTTAATAATAAGCAATTCAAATTTAAGTGATTATTATTTTAGTATTTTAAATGCTCATATATTAATTGGCACAATCAATTTCGGTTTAAATTTAAGTGTTCTTCATTGGATTAATGACGCTTTAATGGCGATCTTTTTCTTTGTGGTTACTCTGGAAATAAAAAGAGAATTCATTCAAGGTGAGCTTTCCAAACCGAAACAAGCTCTCTTGCCGATAATAGGAGCTGTTGGTGGCATGGCGTTACCCGCTTTAATTTACGTAATTATAAATTTTGAAACTGGATATACGTTAAGAGGTTGGGCAATACCATCAGCAACAGACATAGCTTTTTCTATTGGTGTTTTGTCATTGTTAGGTTCTAGAATTCCAATTTCCCTAAAAGTTTTTTTAACAGCTCTTGCTATCATTGATGATCTAGGTGCTATAATCATAATTGCTTTTTTTTATTCAACTGAGCTTCAATATACTTATTTACTATTGATGCTAGGTTCTTTTATTGCTTTACTTATTTTTAACAAACTTGGAATTAAAAAATTTGCACCATATTTGTTAGTCGGACTTTTTTTATGGCACTTCACACATGGATCTGGCATTCATTCAACTATTTCAGGAGTTTTATTAGCTACAGTAATCCCACATAGAAAACATGAGAAAGATTATTCATTATTGTTAAAATTAGAACATATGTTATCTCCCTATGTGGCTTACGGAATAATGCCATTGTTTGCTTTTGCAAATGCTGGTGTTGTTTTAAATAATATTTCCTTTAATTCTTTGTTGTCCCCTGTCCCATTTGGAATATTATGTGGTCTGTTTTTTGGTAAACAAATAGGAGTATTTTTATTCTCATTTTTATCAGTAAAATTAAAAATAGCTGAAATGCCATCAAATTCTAATTGGATAAAATTTTATGGAGTTGGCATTTTAACAGGCATAGGATTTACTATGAGTTTATTTGTGGGAAATTTAGCTTTTGCAAATATTTCTGGTGATTTAGATGGTGTGAAAATTGGAGTTTTAACGGGATCATTTCTGTCCGCTTTTGTGGGTTATTTTATGTTATTGATTGTTACTAAAAAAAAGTAGCTGTTTAATGCTAAAAAAAATTAAAATATTTTCAATAATTATCATGATGAGTTTTTTAAATAATGCAAATGCTAAATATGAAAAATTAGCATATGATTTCACTTTTAAAGATCTTGATGGAAGTCCATTAAGTTTAGCAGAATTTAAAGATAAGGTTATCGTAGTTGTAAATGTTGCCAGTCAATGCGGATTCACAAGCCAATACGAGGACATGCAAATGATATATGAAAAATATCAATCCAAGGGAATTATAATGCTAGGAATCCCATCTAATGATTTTGGACAACAGGAGCCTGGAAGCAATGAAGAAATCAAAAATTTCTGTGAGGCTAAATTCGGCATCACTTTTCCAATGACAGAGAAAGTTTCAGTAAAAGGCAATCAAGCTCATCCATTTTATATATGGGCAAAAAATAACTACGGTTCCTCAGCTATTCCTAAGTGGAATTTTCATAAAATTATTATTGATAGGTCCGGCAAAGTTGCCGATACATTCTCATCTATAACGAATCCATCTTCTAAAAAATTCAGAAAAGTTATTGAAAAACTTATAATTAACTAAATAAATGCTTTTAACGATTTATAGTTTTTTTTCCACCCAAACCTTAGGCGTCAAATCATTTACAATTTCTAAATCCACATGATAGTTAAATTTTTTAGGACCTTTTTCTTTGATATATTCAAAAGTTTTTTTTATTCCTTCGTAAAGATCTGTTGTAGTTTTATAATTTAGTAATTTTCTTGCTTTATTTGACGAACATGTTGCATGTTTGACTTCTTTAGGTCTGTCTGGGTAATATTCTGGTTTTAAATTTGAACCTGTTATATTTGAACAAATTTCAGCTATTTTATTTATAGTAACGAATTCTTCATCTGGACCTATGTTAATAATTTCTCCGACAACTTTTTTGTTATCAATCAAGGCTAATAAACAATAAATACAGTCATCTATATAAGAAAAACATCTTTTTTGATTACCATCTCCATATATTATAGGTCTTTTGTTTTGTAACAATCGATTGATCATTATTGAAACAACATTTCTATAAGGGTCATCGTACTTTTGTTTGGGTCCAATAATATTATGTGGTACAGCAATTACCCATTCAATATTATTTAAATTACACAAATTTTTTAATACTTCCTCTCCCGCAACTTTTGAAATTCCATAAGGATCAACAGGTTTTGGATGCATTTCTTCGGTAAAAGGCGTTGTTTGGTTGCCGTACCTAGCCATGGAAGAACAATAAATTATTCGTTTAGCTTTGTTATTAATAGCAGATGTAAGAACAGAAACTGTTGCTAAATAATTGTTTTTAGTATTTTCAACAGGTGAAAAAACTGACAAACCTTCATGTGCTGTAGCAGCGCAGTGATAAACTACATCGATATTTTTCATAATTTTGTTCATCTTTTGGAAATCGCAACAATCTAATTTATAAAATTCTATATTTTTTGGAAGATTGTCAAGATTCCCACCTATTAAATTATCGATTCCGATAACTTTATATTTTAAATTTTGTAACTTTTCACACAGATGTGATCCTAAAAAACCAGCCGCTCCAGTAACTAAAATATTTTTCATAAATTTAATTTTAATCCATCATAGGCCGGTATCACATTTTTTGGAAGTTTCTTTAACAATAAATTGTAATCTAATGATGGGTGAAGATTGGTAAGTATAGTTTTTTTTGGTTTTAAGTGTCTACACACATAAAGAGCATCATCTAAATTAAAATGAACAGGACTTCTTGGTATTCTTAAACAGTCTAAAACTAAATATTTAAGATTTTTCAATGGTTTTATATTGACAACTGATAAATCGTTACAATCGCTTATGTAGGCTAACTTTTCAAAAATATATATTGTCGTTTTTGTATATCCATGTTTTGCTTGAAAAGTTCTAAAAGTGATTTTTTCAGCATTTTTTCCTAATGTGAATTTTTTTTTAATTAGATTAGGTTGAACAATGGCAGGATAACCTGGAATAGAATTAAAGCAATAATCAAACCTTTTTTTTAAGTGGTTTATTGTTTTCAGATTTCCATAAATATTTATTTTTTTTTTATTTTTCCAAAAAAAAGGTCTTATTTCGAATAAGCCGTTTGTTTGATCAGCATGTTCGTGAGTAAAAATTATTGATGATAATTTTTTAATATTATTATTATTAAATTGATTTCTTATATCGGGAGATGTGTCTATTAAAACAAAATTTGATCCTTTTAGAATTAATGCGGAACATCTAGTCCTTATGTTTTTTTTGTTATTCTTTCTGCACATTCCCCAGTATCCATCAATTCTCGGTATACCCACAGAATTGCCACAACCCAAAATAATTAACTTAGCTTTCATATAAAATTAAAAAGTTTTTTAAAATTTGTAGTAGTATTAAACATAATGTTTTCTTTTGTAACTTTTTTAATCTGAGACAACTTTTCAATGGTATGTAATATGAATGAAGGTTCGTTAGTCTTGCCTCTGTAAGGGTTTGGAGCTAAATAAGGTGAATCAGTCTCTACTAATAAGTTTTCAATTGGAATAGAAGAAATTGTTTTAGATAATTCTGTTGAGTTTTTAAAAGTAATAATCCCACTTACTGAAATGTAACAATTTATATCTAATAGTTTTTTTGCAAAATCTTTAGATCCCGTAAAACAGTGCATTAGAATCTTCAAATTAGAATTCTTTTTTTCACTTTTTAATATTTCATAAGTGTCAGTCTCAGCATTGCGAGAATGAACAACAATCGGCACGTTTAATTCCGAGGCGGCTTTAATGTGTTCAATAAAGCTTTTTTTTTGGATTTCCTTATCACTATGATTATAAAAAAAATCAAGACCAGTTTCACCAACAGCAATAATTTTTTTATATTTTTTATTTTCGTTAAAAATGATGTTTGAATCTATATTTTTATATTTATGCGTTTCATGAGGATGAATACCGTAAGTGCCGTATATATTCTTGTACTTTTTTAGTATTAATAAAATCCGTTTAAAACTTTCAGGAGTTGTGCAGATTGTGAGTAAATGATTAACTCGATTAAATTCTGCTCGTTTAACAACTTCGTTTAATTGATCATAAAGTTCGGCATAATCCAAATGACAGTGAGAATCAACAATCATTAAGTGATTTTCTTAAATAATATATTTAATTCTTTTATTTGAACTACGTTAGGAATCAAATTATTTCCGTCTAGAAAGCCATGGTTTCTGATTTTATTGGTTATATTTAATGCGTCCAAAACTTTTGTTGAAGCATTGGGTATAATTGGATTTAACAAAATAGAAATTTTTGCGATTTGTTCTAATGAAATATGCAAAATATTGTTCATCTTTTCAACATTATTATTTTTTAACTTCCAAGGTTCTTCGTCATTAATATATTTGTTCGTCAAAAAACTTATATCTATAACTGATTTTATGTAATTGTTAAGATTCTGATTGAGCATATCTTTTCTTAAATTTTTAGTTAGAATATTTGTTTGATCTATTAATTTTTTATCAGATTCAGATATATTTTTGACTTTAGAAATTTTATTATTGCAATTATTTTTTACGAAAGAAAAAACTCTTTGACATAAATTTCCATAATTATTTGCAAGATCACTATTAATACATCTTTTGAGGCTATCTAAAGAAATGCTTCCATCGCTACCATGCGAAACTTCCTTCATTAAATAATATCTTAGTTCATCAATGCCATATGTATCAATTATTTCTAGTGGATTTAATATATTGCCTTTTGATTTAGACATTTTTTCATCACCCGAAAGAATCCATCCATGACCGAAAACTCTATTAGGAGGTTTCAAACCAGCTGCAAGTAAAAAGGCTGGCCAATAAATCGCATGAAATCTTAATATATCTTTTCCAATAACGTGTAATGATGCCGGCCAAAAATTTTTATAAAGTTCATCTTTAACATTCGGAAAGTTTAGAGCGCTAATATAATTTGTTAAAGCATCTAACCAGACATAAATAATATGTTTATCATTATTTGGCACTTTAATGCCCCAGGTAAAAGATGTTCTGCTAACAGATAAGTCTTTAAGACCCCCTCTTACAAAGTTAATGACTTCATTTCTCCTGGAAATAGGAAGAATAAAATTTTCATTCTTATCATAGAATTCTAGCAATTTATTTTGCCATAATGACAACTTAAAAAAAAAAGATTCTTCCTCAACCCATTCTACGGAGGAACCAGAAAAAGTAGAAAATTTTTTTCCGTTTTTTTCTATTACTTCATCAGAATTATAATAAGCTTCATCTGACATTGAATACCAACCTTTGTATTTTGACAAATAAATATCTCCAGATTTGAACAATTTATTCCATAAATCGTTTACAGCTTTATAATGTCTTTTTTCTGTAGTCCTAATAAAATCATCATTAGACAAATTTAGTTTTTTAGCTAAATTTTTAAAAACTTGAGACATCTTGTCACAATAAATTAATGGTTCTAATCCGTTTTTTTCGGCTGTTTTTTGAATTTTAAGTCCATGTTCATCGGTTCCAGTTAAAAAATAAACTTTACTATTATCATTACGATAAAATCTAGCAAAAACATCAGCCAATATACTGGAATAAGCGTGTCCCATGTGAGGTTCGCCAGATGGATAATAAACAGGTGTTGTTATATAAAAATTATTTTTTTTCATTTTGTAAAATATTTTTAACCCAGATAAAAACATTCTTTTCATCTAAATGAAATTTTTTTAAATAATTAATTTGCCGTAATATTTGTGATTGATTTATAATGTAATTATTTAAATTTTTA
>Ga0187827_10000743_pt1 | contig 50076 bp, 39 predicted proteins | sample ETNtaG_39_FD_167969 | JGI IMG/M metagenome (GOLD analysis project Ga0187827, IMG submission 167969) | Marine microbial and viral communities from oxygen minimum zone, Eastern Pacific Ocean - ETNP2014_SV_150_PacBio MetaG (Illumina Assembly) | ecosystem: Environmental > Aquatic > Marine > Hypoxic...
TTAGGCCTTGTTTTTTGATTCAGCTTTTCCAGGTCAATTTTACCTAATACATTAACATCATCCTTTCTTTCATCATCAGTTAAATCAGCTTTTTTACCCTTACCAACTGCAGCTTTATCTTTATCTTTATCTACTTTGTCTGTGTCTGTTTTAGCTTTTTCCGTTGAATCACCGTCAGTAATAACTTCAATTTCTGTTTCTTGCCAAGTTGTCTTCACTGAAGTTGAATCTGTTGGTTCTGTGATATCTTTATCTCCTTCTTTATCAACTTTTTGTTTCGTTTCTTCAGTTTCTACTGAAGTTTCTAGGGAATCAGTTTTTTTGACATCATCTAAAGTTTCCTTCGATTCAGTAATGGTAGTTTCTTCAACAACTCGCTTATCTTCATAAGAAACTCCAACATTTTTGATCATCAGCTCCTCCTCAATAGGAGTATCTACTTGTGTTTTCGTTTTAGTAGTGGAAGTATCTGTAATGCTAATTGTTTCTTTTCCTACAAATTCAAGTCCCTTCTTCTGTGAAACTTCTTTTACATTTTTTTCTTCTTGAAATTCAGCGGTAAGGAGTTCATACATTTCGGGATCTAGTTTGGTATTGGGTTTGCGCTCAATATCATAACCCTTATCAGTAAGAAAACTTATTACGGTATCCAAACTAATATTAAACTCTCTTGCAGCTTTACTTAATCTTACAGCCTTACTAGTTCCTGTCATACAATCGTTTCGTTTATTCGAACGCAATCATTGTGATCTGCGTAAAAATACTATTTTTATTCAAATTCTGATTTCAGTATACGCAACACCTCTAGTATTGTTTCTTCCTCCAGATCAGTTCTGGTAACCAATTCCTTTTTATCTAATTCGAGTACGCTTTTAGCAGTATCGCAACCAATAGTATTGAGCTCATCTAATATCCACTGATCGATTTCGTCTACAAACTCGACTAGGTCAACATCTTCCATTTCCGAGTCGCTATCTCGGTAAACATCAATTTCATATCCTGTTAATTTTCCTGCGAGTTTTATGTTAAATCCACCTTTGCCGATTGCTAACGAAACTTGATCGGGTTTCATAAAAACTTCAGCACGTTTAGTTTCTTCGTCAATTTTAATTGATGTTATTTTTGCTGGTGATAATGACCTCTGAATATAAAGAGAATTGTTGTTTGTAAAGTTGATAACGTCAATGTTTTCATTTTTTAACTCGCGTACGATTCCGTGAATTCTGGATCCTTTCATTCCTACACAAGCACCAACAGGGTCAATACGGTCATCATATGATTCAACTGCAATTTTTGCGCGTTCGCCAGGTACTCTTACAATATTTTTAATAGTAATCAGCCCATCATAAACTTCCGGAACTTCAGCTTCAAACAATCTTTCAAGAAATATCGTTGATGTTCTTGATAAAATGATTACAGGTGAGTTATTTCTCATGTCTACCTTAAGAACAACAGCTCTAATTGAGTCTCCTTTTCTAAAATAATCAGAAGGTATTTGCTCCGATTTAGGAAGAATTAGTTCTATCCCATCATCATCAAGGATAAGAATCTCTTTTTTCCAAACTTGATAGATTTCCCCTGTAATGATCTCGCTTACACGCTCTTTGTATTTTTTGTAAACATTATCTTTCTCATAATCAAGTATTCGAGATACCAGATTTTGCCTGATTGATAGCACTTCCCGTCGGCCAAAGTCTGCAAGTTGTATTTGTTTTGAGAATTCTTCACCAACTTCGAAATCCGGTTCGATCTTTATTGCATCTGAGTAAGCTATTTCAAGATTTTCATCTTCAACTGCTCCATCTTCCACAATATCTCGATAATGCCAAATCTCAAGGTCACCTTTATCAATATTCACAATGATATCAAAATTACTCTCTTCGCCAAATTTTTTTGTTAACATGCTATGAAATACATCTTCTAAAATGCGCATCATAGTTTCCCGGTCTATATTTTTAAATTCTTTAAACTCCGAAAAAGTTTCAACAAGATTCATGTTGTCCATCGTTCCTTTTTTTCAGTAATAATTAAAAAGTTATTATTCTTTTAGTTTCTTTTATCGTATTCATTGGAATGGTTAATACCTTTCCAGTACTTATCTTTTTGATCTTTTTGTTTTTGCTTTTAATTTCTTCCAGTAGCTCAATTTCATCTTTATTTGCATTTTTCAATATGCCTGTAATTTTTTCTCCATCTTTATTAATCACCTTCACTTTGCTATCAACATTATTAATGTATTGCCTTAATAAGATGAAAGGATGATCAACACCTGCTGAAGATACATTTAGCTCAAAATCTTCGTTGTCACGGTCAAGAGAATTCTCAATATAACGACTTAATTCAACGCAGTTAGCAATTGTAACACCATTATCACCATCAATAAACACACTAATATTATTATCAGTACCTATATTAATTCCAACTACAAACCTATCGCTCCCAAACAAGCATTCGTCAGCTAACTTTGATATATGTTCTTTATTTATCATTTATAAAAAGAGGGGACTATTGTCCCCTTCTACATTTTCCTATCTTAACCGTTGTCCGACCAGGATTCGAACCTGGACAGGCAGAATCAAAATCTGCAGTGCTGCCGTTACACCATCGGACATTCGGGGCGCAAAGATACGTCATTTTTTTTGATTACAAATTTTTCCCCGGAAATTATTAAAATGTGTTAAATTCAAAAAGATTAATAAAATCCATTAAGTTAAATTGTATATTTTCGCATCGAATTTGTTTAGTGTTTTACAATAATTAACTTTAGCAAGCTATAAGCTTGACTGGAGGAAAATATTTTTACTTGCATATTCATTTTTGAATAAAAAATATCTGAAGTTATTCAAAATCAGTAGTTTGTTGTAGTTTAGCGGTAAATATAAATCGGATTCTTTTTAAAACTTTACAGGGTTAATATTAATACTAATGGAAAAGTTCAAAAAACTTAATAATTTGTTCGGGTGGATTGTTTTTGCGATTGCAACCACAGTTTATTTTTTAACACTTGAGCCAACTGCGAGTTGGTGGGACTGTGGAGAGTATATCGCCACAGCTTATAAGCTACAGGTAGGTCATCCCCCCGGAGCCCCTTTGTTTCAATTGTTAGGTCGCTTCTTTACTCTTTTCGCTTTTGGAAACCTTGAGAATGTTGCCTTGATGATTAATATAATGTCAGCACTGTCCAGTAGTTTTACTATCCTGTTTCTATTTTGGACAATTACCATGCTGGCCAAAAAGATAATGGTAAAGTCTGGAAATACTCCTCCATTAGCTGAGGGTTGGGTTATACTGGGAGCTGGTGTAGTTGGTTCATTAGCCTATACTTTTAGTGATTCATTTTGGTTTTCAGCAGTTGAAGGCGAGGTGTATGCTATGTCGTCATTATTTACTGCTGTTGTTTTTTGGGCAATATTGCGATGGGAAGAAGTAGCAGATCATCGTACCGGTTTTCGTTGGTTACTTTTAATTTCTTATATAATTGGACTTTCCATAGGTGTTCACTTGTTAAACCTACTTGCTATACCTGCAATTGTATATGTATATTACTACAAAAAATACACATATTCGAATAAAGGATTCATTGCTGCCGGCATAATATCACTTGCTATATTGTTTGTAATAATGTATCTGGTTATTCCTGGGATTGTTGAGTTTGCTGGAAAATTTGAACTTTTCTTCGTAAACAGTATTGGGATGCCATTTAATTCCGGAACTATAATTTATTTCTTAATTATTACAGTTATAATTGCTGGAGGTTTGTATTATACATATATAAAGCGTAAGGTTGTATTAAACACGGTTATACTTGCTTTTTTATTCATCTTAATTGGCTACTCTTCATTTTTTATGATTGTTATAAGGGCTAATGCAAACCCTCCAATTAACGAAAATGATCCAAAGGATGCTATTAGCTTGCTATCATATTTGAACAGAGAGCAATATGGTTCATGGCCTATATTTCATGGTCAGTATTTTAACGCACCTGTTGTTGATCATGCAGATGGTAATCCTGTTTATATGAAGGATGAGAAGAAAGGTAATTATGTTATAAAAGAAGATAGAAAAGGGACAATTCCTGTATATGATGAGCGTTTTACAACCATATTCCCACGAATGTGGAGTAATACAAAACCTGCCCACAAAACGCTTTATGAACATTTTGGAGACATAGAAGGGAGACCAATAAGTGTTTCTGATGGTAAAGGTGGTACTAAAGTGTTATATCGCCCAACATTTGGTGAGAACTTAAAATTTTTCTTTACCTACCAGTTTAACTTCATGTATATGAGATATTTCTTATGGAATTTTGCCGGAAGGCAGAATAACATTGAGAGCCAGGGTGAAATTCAACATGGAAATTGGATTAGTGGTATAAATTTTATTGACTCATGGCGAATTGGTGATCAAAGCAATCTACCATCTAGCATGAAAAATCCTGCTAGGACTCAGTTTTATTTTCTCCCACTCATTTTAGGATTAATTGGTTTTTTCTTTCAGCTTAACAGGAGTAAAAAGGATACATGGGTTGTTGCGCTAATATTTATAATGACGGGTCTTGCTATCATAATTTATCTTAACCAAACTCCTTTGCAACCCAGAGAACGTGATTATGCATATGCCGGGTCTTTTTATGCTTTTGCGATTTGGATTGGACTTGGAGTTCTCGGCCTATATAATGCCTTGCAAAAGAAAATGGATAATAAGTTGTTGGCAGTTTCAATTGTGTCTATCGCAAGTTTGATGCTTGTGCCCGGAATTATGGCAGAACAAGGCTGGGATGGTCATGACCGTTCAGGTAAATATGCTGCTGCTGACTTTGCTAAAATGTATTTAGCTTCGTGCGAGCCAAATGCTATATTGTTTACAAATGGAGATAACGATACTTTCCCGCTATGGTATGTGCAGGAAGTTGAGAATTTCAGAACTGATGTGAGAGTTGTGAACTATATGCTTTCATCAGGCGATTGGTATGTAAGCCAGATGGGTAGGAAAGTTTATGACTCAGAAAGATTACCTCTAACTATAAATCAGGATTTCTATAAAAAGGAGGGTGGTTATGTTCCCGTCTTTGAGCGACTAGACCAGGCCGAACTTATCGATGCTATAAGATTTATTGAAGATGATAACAAGGGAACACGAGTACCACTTCAAAGTGGTGAATGGATTGATTATATGCCTGCGAAAAAATTAACACTAGTAATTGATAAAGAAGCTGTTATAGCCTCTGGCACTGTGCCAATTGAAGATTCTGCAAAGATTGTTGATAGTATGGAGTGGACTATCAGGCAAGGTGGACTTTTTAGAAATGACCTTATGTTACTTGACCTGGTTGCTACAAATAACTGGGAAAGACCTATTTATTTTGCAAACCCAAATAGTCATAGTAAAGTGTTAAATGTCGACAAGTATTGTCACCTTGAAGGTGTGGTTTATCGTTTTAAACCAACAATTGCGACTGATTATATACAAAAAATTGGCGGTGTTAACGCTGACCGTACATATGAAGTACTTATGGATGAAAATGTTAGATGGGGAAGATTAAATGAAGAAGATGTTATTGTTGATAGAGAAAGTGCCAGAAATGCTGGGATGGCAAAGCAGAATTATGTACGACTTGCTCAAGCATTATTAAAAGAACATAAATACGATTCTGTAATTGAGGTTCTTGATAGAGGAATTGAGTTATTCCCAAATAATAAGTTCCCGTTTGATTACTTTATGATTTCATGGGCTGATTTTTATTATAAGGCAGGCGCAATTGAAAAAGCAGATGAACTTGTTAATCAAATTGAAGATCGATATAATGAGGATTTAGCATATTATAATTCGTTAAACGGTGATTTTACTAATGAATATCAGGAAGATATTCAGGAAGCAATTGCAGTTATGCAAAGATTAATTCAGGTCACTAGCCAAAATAATCAGGAAGAACGTTCGAAGGAGTTAGAAAAAACATTTTATGAGCATCTATCTACTTTTAATTTGAGATAGTCTCAGGGACTTCGATTTGATCAGGTATTAAGTGCAATTTTCGAAAATTAAACCAATAATAATAGCTATAATAATCAATATGCTATTTTGTTACTATCTCTTTTGCAGCTTGAAAAGCAGCGTCGATACCCGATGCATCTTTCCCTCCGGCCGTCGCTAAGAATGGTTGACCACCACCACCACCCTTAATATAAGGAGAGATTTCTTTGATAATATTGCCTGCGTTATATCCTTTTGTTAAAATCAATTTATCAGAAATAGAAACAATAAGGTTTACTTTTTCATTGTTGTGAGTAGACAGTACGGCAACAATATTTTCACCACTTAACCGCAATTTTTGGGCGAGATTTTTTGCCTGATTAATATCAAGTTTTGTTTTTTCACTTATAAATCTGATATCTGAGATTACCTTTGCATTGTTTAGTAATGTATTGGAAATTTCCAATGCTTGTTGGTTTTTGAGATTATCTATTTCTTTCTGTAAACTATGATGTTCAGCTATTATATTTTTAACAGCGAGCAATGTATGTGGTTGGTTCTTAAACAGGTCTTTTATCGAATTTAATTTATTAACCTGACCATAAACATATTCTTCTGATTTTTCTCCTGCTACTGCTTCAATACGACGAACACCTGCTGCAATACCACTCTCGGAAATAATCTTGAAAAAACCAATGTTGCCGGTTGAATCTACATGGGTTCCACCACATAATTCGACGGATAAATTAGGGTCAAATGTAACAACCCTAACTTTTTCGCCATACTTTTCACCAAAAAGTGCTAAAGCACCTATTTCAAGTGCTTTGCTCATTGGAATATCTTGTTTAATATCAACTACGATATTTTCTCTTATATACTTGTTAACCAATTTCTCAACTTCAACTATTTCAATTTCTGTCATACTACCAAAGTGTGAGAAATCAAAACGTAATTTATCGGCATTAACGAGTGATCCTTTTTGTTCAACATGGTTTCCAAGTACCTCGCGAAGTGCACTATGCATTAGGTGAGTAGCGCTATGGTTAGCTGTAATTAGTCTTCTATTGTGTTCGTCAACCTTTGCAATGAATTCACTCTCAGGAAATTGGGGTTCGTCTTTTACAACATGTATAGTTTGGTTGTTTTCCTTTCTTGTATCAATTACCTGTAATACTTCATTTTCTGAATTTAAAGTACCCCTATCACTAACTTGTCCTCCTGACTCAGCATAGAAAGGAGTTGTGCCAAGTATAATTTCGTAGTTTGTTTTTTTGTTGGTAACAACTTTGCGATATTTTATTACATGGGTTTTTGTTTCAAGTGAGTTATAACCAACAAAAACATCCTGAGAACTTTGAGTATCATCAAAATTATCTACAGTTATCCAATCACTAGTATCAACCGCAGCATCTTTTCGTGATCGTTTTTTCTGAGCTTCAAGACCTGCTTTATACCCTGACATATCAACAGTCATTCCCTTTTCGCGAGCAATAAGTACAGTAAGGTCGATTGGAAAACCAAATGTGTCGTATAATTCGAAGGCAAAATCACCGGATACTTGTTTATTTCCAGGATGGGTCTCAATATATTTATCAAACTTTTTGATCCCATGGTCAAGTGTTCTTAAAAAAGCAACTTCTTCTTCTTTAATTACATCACTAATGAATTTAAGTTGTGAGTGTATTTCAGGGAAAACGTTTCCCAGCTGCACATCAAGTATTGGTAGTAGTTTATAAAGTATTGGATCATCAAAACCAAGGAACGTAAATCCATAACGAACAGCTCTCCGCAATATCCTGCGAATGACATATCCTGCTCCGATATTAGAAGGTAACTGCCCATCAGCAATAGCAAATGCAACGGCTCTTAAATGATCAGCCATTACCCGCATTGCAACATCTTGTTCTTCATTTTGTCGATAATCTTTGCCAGAAAGTCTTACAATTTCACTAATGATGGGAGCGAAAATATCAGTATCATAATTAGATTTTACACCTTGTAACACCATTGCAAGACGCTCAAATCCCATACCCGTATCCACAAATTTAGATTTCAGTTTTTCCAACTTCCCATTGGCGAGCCTGTTAAATTCAATAAATACCAGATTCCATAGTTCGATAACTTCGGGATGATCTTTGTTCACTAATTCGCGACCAGGTATCTTTTTTCTTTCGTCCTCTGATCTTATGTCTATATGGATCTCTGAACATGGACCACACGGACCTGTTTCGCCCATTTCCCAAAAATTATCTTTTTTTGAACCGTTGATAATCCTGTCTTCAGGAAGATATTTTTTCCAGATATCATGAGAATCATTGTCCGGGGCAAGACCATTTTCATTATCACCTTCAAAAACTGTAGCATAAAGCTGGTCTTTATGAATTCCATAAACGTTAGTAAAAAGTTCCCATGCCCACGAGATCGCTTCGTTTTTAAAATAACCATCCTTACTTTTTGATGGATCGCCAAACGACCAGTTTCCAAGCATTTCAAACATCGTATGATGATATGTATCATGTCCTACCTCTTCAAGATCGTTATGTTTGCCACTAACCCGAAGACATTTTTGTGTATTGGCTATTCTCGGATTTATTACTGGACTATTTCCTAAGAACAGATCCTTAAATTGGTTCATCCCCGCATTTGTAAACATTAGTGTAGGATCGTTCTTTACTACCATTGGTGCAGAAGGAACAATTTTATGTTGTTTACTCTTAAAAAAATCAAAAAAAACTTTTCGAATGCTAATAGAATTCATATCAACTAGTTAACATTTTTCTGTTGAAATATTTATTTTTATTAGATTGCAAATTTAGCCTAAATAATTAATTTAGCATTTCTATTGAGTTAAATTATGGCAAAGACCAAATACTTCTTTAATAGTAAGTCTCTTTCATACGAAGAAGCTAAAGCTAGTCCATTACAACGATTCTTTAAGACTATATTATTTCTAATTACTACGTTGGCATTCTCATCTGGTTTAATTATACTGTCATATACTTTCTTCGAATCTCCAAAAGAAAGGATATTAAAGAGTGAAAACTCACAATATGAGCTGCAATACCAGATAATGAACGACAGGCTTAATAACTTACAGAAGCTAGTTGATGAAATTGCTGATAGAGATGATAATATCTACAGAATTATTTTTGAAGCCGAACCAATTTCAAAATCTATTAGGCAAGCAGGTTATGGTGGAATTGACCGTTATGCTAAACTTGAGGGCTATAATAATTCTGAATTGTTAATCGAAACCTCTAAAAAACTAGACAATATTGCAAGTGCGTTATATGTGCAATCAAAATCATTTGACGCTGTATATGAACTGGCCCGTAATAAAGAAAAGATGTTGGCTGGTATTCCAGCTATTCAGCCTGTTAACAATAAGGAACTTAAGAGATTATCTTCCTTTTATGGGTATCGGATTGATCCTATCTACAAAATCAAGAAATTTCATGCAGGTGTTGATTTTAGTGCACCACAGGGAACACCCATTTATGCTAGTGGTGCAGGAACAGTTATAAAAACACGACGTTCACGGCGAGGTTATGGAAATACTGTAACAATTGATCATGGATTTGGATACACTACATTTTATGCCCATAATAAAGATAATAAAGTGAAAAAAGGTGATAAGGTTGTAAGAGGTCAAATAATTGCAACTGTTGGCAATACGGGCAAATCAACAGCACCTCATTTGCATTATGAAGTTAGAAAGAACAATAGAACCATCAATCCGATTTATTATTTTTTCAACGATCTTTCACCAAACGAATTTGAAACTCTCCTCAACCTGTCGAAACTTCCTAATCAGTCGTTAGACTAATGTTTAATTAGCCTAAAATGACTGATAAAATCTATTTCAAAATAGGGGATATTGCAAACAAGTTTAATGTAAACACTTCTCTGATAAGATATTGGGAACAGGAGTTTGATTTTATTAAGCCAAAAAAGAATAACAAGGGTACTAGATATTATACTAATAAAGATATTGATAATTTTGAACTAATACATCATCTTGTCAAGGAAAAGGGTATGACAATACAGGGTGTGAAGGACTATATTACTCAGAAAAAGCAAAATAAATCAATTGAGAAAGTTGAAGTTTTGGTTACTTTGAAAAGAACAAGAAAATTGTTAACTGAAATACGTGACATACTTGATAAAAAAAGTAATATTTAGTATTTATTTGAATGATTTGAAAGTAAATGTAATGAAGAAGTTAGTATTGTTGTTTGTTTTTGTGATCTCAACAGGAATAGGTAATTATGTAATAAGTCAGGAAGTAAGTTCTATCTCACAATCCCGTAAGGATAATCTAATCAAATTGTTAAATTACAGATTCAAAGGAGGTTATTATACTTTTGAGAAAATATTTCAACAAAATATATCATATCCTCCTCCAGCAATAGCCCACTGTATTATGGGAATTGCAATTGTCTCGTTCAGAGTTAGTTGTGAAGGAGAGGTTTATGAGGTTAGAATTAAAACTCCATTAGGTTATGGAATTGATAACGAAATTTCGTCTTTTTTTACAAAAACCACTGGGCATTGGAATACATGCAAAGATGAAAAATACACAAAATTTGAAGTTCCTATTCAGTTTAAACTAAAGGGAACGGCTACTAACACTGACGATGCTCTACTGATACTTGAGGCTGATAATCCAGGATTTTTGTGTAATGATGATGAATACTACATAAAAAAAATGAAAAAGTATCTGAAAAAAGGGAATAACAAAAAGGCACTTCAGTATATCCAAATTATGATTCATCGTGACCCTTATAATACTGAATATAACGAACTAAGGAAAAAGATACTTGGCGGGAACTAGGAGATTTTATTCATTGAAACTTAATTGCACGATTAGTAGGTGAGTATGAATTATATTGCTTTAAAATTTTATAAAGATGTATGAGCAATTGATTATGCTTGATAGGGATTTGTTACTAGCTATAAACGGATTCCATAATCATGTGTTAGATTCCATAATGATTTTTGCAAGCTCAAAAATTGGTTGGATTCCATTATATTTAATTCTACTATATATAATTGTTAAAGATTATAGACATAGTTCATGGGTAGTGTTCTTAATTATTGGATTAACTATTGCACTTGCCGACTTAAGCTCAGTTTATTTGTTTAAAAATATTTTCCAAAGGTTAAGGCCATGTTATAATGATGAATTGTCAGGATTGTTACATATTGTTAAACCATGTGGAGGAAAATTTGGCTTTATTTCATCACATGCAGCCAATAGTTTCGCATTTGCTTCCCTGATTATATTTCTTCTCAGGAAAAGGCACAGGTGGATTTGGTTTGTTATGCTGTTTTATGCCACAATTATTATTTACAGCAGAGTTTACTTAGGAGTACACTATCCCTCTGATGTTGTTGCAGGTGCTATTGTTGGAGGGATTATTGGTTTCGGTTGCTACCGCCTTTTTACCATTCTAAAAGTAGGATCTAAAAATTCATTACTCTCAAAAAACAAAGATAGCGAATAACTACATCTAATTTTTTTTTGGATATTTGCCGTATAAAAATTATACAATAGGTTGAAAATAGCGGTAAATACCAGATTATTAATTAAAGACAAACTTGAAGGGATAGGTTGGTTTACTTATGAGTCCTTTAAACGGATTGTAATATCGCACCCTGAGCATGAGTTTTATTTTATTTTCGACAGAAAATTTAATAAGGAATTTGTGTTTGCTGACAATGTAACCCCCATTGTAATAGGACCTCCTGCACGTCATCAAATACTACATTATATATGGTTTGAGATATCGATTCCTCGAATATTAAAGAAAATCAATCCTGATGTATTTATTTCACCTGATTCGTATCTTTCTTTATCGTCTAAATATCCAGATTTAATCGTTATTCATGATTTGAATTTTGAGCATTTTCCAAAGCATATGCCATGGCGTGCAAGTAAATATTATAGGTATTTTACTCCAAGATTTGCAAAAAAAGCAAATAGGATAGCTACAGTTTCAGAATTTTCAAAAGGTGATATAATTAAGAAATATGGTATCGCACCTGAAAAGATTGATGTTGTGTATAATGGGTCTGGAGATAAGTTTAAGCCGGTTCCAGAAATAGTTAAGAAAAATACAAAGCAACAATTTGCTGATGGATGTGATTATTTTGTTTTTGTAGGCGCACTTAATCCAAGGAAAAATCTTAGCAATATCTTTAAAGCCTTTGATAGTTTTAAATCTAATAACCAAACTAATATTAAATTTGTAGTGGTAGGTGAAAAGATGTATTGGTCGGGTGATATAAAATCAACGTATGATAAGATGAAGTATAAAGATGATGTTATTTTTTCAGGAAGACTTGAACCTGATGTGCTTTGCAATGTCGTTGGATCTTCGGTTGGTCTTGTATTTCCTTCCTTTTTTGAAGGTTTTGGTATCCCAATTATAGAAGCGTTTAATGCCGAGGTACCAGTGATAACATCTAACGTTACATCAATGCCTGAAATAGCTGGTGATGCTGCTATGCTTGTGAACCCGGTGAGTGTAGAACAAATTGCTTCAGCTATGTTCAAAATTTCAAGTGATAGCGAATATGCCCGCAGTTTAGTTGAGAAAGGAAAATTGCGACGTGAGGATTTTTCTTGGGAAAGAACTTCGGAAAATGTATGGAGATCAATAGAAAAAGTAATATTGAACGATAAATAGACAATTATAATGAATATACTTATACTTGGTAGCGGCGGAAGAGAACATGCTATCGCCTGGAAAGTGGCTCAGAGTCAAAGGGTGAAAAATATTTTTATTGCACCTGGAAATGCAGGTACTCGAAATGTAGGCACAAACATTCCTGTTGATCTCAATGATTTTGATAATATTAAAATGATAGTTATTGAAAATGAGATTGATATGGTAGTTGTTGGTCCTGAGGTACCTCTGGTTGCAGGTATTTACGATTACTTTACAAATGATCCTGTGTTGAAGGACATTCATGTAATTGGTCCATCCAAAGCAGGTGCAATGTTGGAAGGGAGTAAATCATTTGCCAAAATATTTATGGATAAATATAATATTCCTACTGCCGCATATCGTAATTTTAATTCCACTAACTTAGAAGAAGGATTCACATTTCTTGAAAGCTTATCCCCACCTTTCGTTCTGAAAGCTGATGGACTGGCAGCTGGTAAAGGTGTATTAATATTGAACGATGTAGAAGATGCAAAAAATGAGCTTGCATCAATGATCAATGATCAGAAATTTGGTGATGCATCAGCTAATGTGGTAATTGAGGAATTTTTAAACGGTATTGAACTCTCAGTTTTTATTTTAACTGATGGCAAAGACTATGTTATTCTACCCGAAGCAAAAGATTATAAGCGCATTGGAGAAGCTGATACTGGTTTAAATACTGGAGGAATGGGTTCTATATCACCTGTTGCGTTTGCTAATGTGGAATTTATGAGAAAAGTAGAAGATCGTATTATTATTCCTACTGTTAAAGGACTGGCGTCTGAAGGTATTAATTACAAGGGATTTATTTTCTTCGGCTTAATAAATGTTGATGATAATCCATTTGTTATAGAATATAATTGTAGGATGGGAGATCCGGAAGCAGAGTCGGTCATACCACGAATTAAAACAGATATGGTTGACTTATTTGAAGCAACGGCAGTTGGTACAATTGATAAAACAGAAATTGAATTTGATCCACGTACTGCTGCTTCTATTATGTTAGTATCAGGAGGGTACCCGGGTAATTATGATAAGGGTAAAATAATTAGCGGACTCGAGAATGTTAATAACTGTATTTTATTTCATGCTGGAACAGCAACTGATATTGATAATAATTCAATAAAGACTAATGGTGGACGTGTTATGGCTATTACATCCCTGGGAGATAATTTGAGTAAGGCTCTTGAACTTGCTTATTCAAATGCTGATATGATTAACTTTGATGGGAAATATGTACGGAAAGATATTGGCTTCGATTTAACATAATACTCATAGCAGTCTACGAAGTTTCTTTAATATTCAACTTCAGATAAACAGAAATTGTAAATGATAAGGTTTTTTAGCACCGGATATATTTCACGATACATACTGTTGATTTTATTCGGATTAATAATTTGGACTCCATCCTTAGTCTTCCCAACTTTATACACCGGAATTTCAAGCTTTGCGTATAATCAAATTCTATTTCTTACTGCCCAAAATATCTATTTGCTATCTTTTGCTTCGTTTTTTATAACTTTATTAACGGCATTCTTGCTAAACAAATGTGCTATTGATAATGGCTTAAGTGGAAAGATAAGCACATTAATAGCATTGATTTATATATTGTTAACCAGTTCACTGTCTGGAGAATCTCATAACAATCCTGTAATATGGATTAACTTCCTATTGGTTTTTGTAGTAGGAAATCTTATGCGTCTTCCTTGTGTTAATAATACGATTCCAGTAATCTTTAATGCAGCATTCTTAATTGGTCTTGCTTCGCTTTTTTATTCCCAACTAGTATTTCTAGTATTGCTTATTTGGGTATCCATTTTTATTCATCGAATAGTGACTTGGAGAAACCTCGTTGTAACCCTTATTGGTACTATTCTTCCTTACTTTCTGTTGCTTACATTATTTTTTGCAATGGATATATTACTGGAAGAATCATATGTGCTTTTTGATTCATTACAAATTGATACTAAAATTGTCTTTATGTCTGATCCAGTTGAGATAGCAGTATCAGTAATTTGGCTTTTAATAATAATTATTTCGGCAGTAGGTGTTGCAAATCGCTTACCCGAAAAGAACATAACCCTCCGCAGGAATTTAATAATTACATATTTTTATATTGGTACGGTATTATTAATTCTGATAATATTTACTAAATCACTTGTGTCAACTTTGCTTTTTTGTATTCCTACAGCACTCTTAATTGGGCATTGGTTAAGCAGTATCAGAAAAACACGTTGGTACGATATTACTTTATCATTAGTATTGATTCTTATAATCTTGAATCAATACTTATATCTTTTATTTAGCTTATACGATGGCTAAATTGCTAAACTTTTAGAGCTATTCATTCAACTTCATTACAATGCTAAAAAACAGCTTTACAAATAATTACATAGAAGCCGGTTGTGATGAAGCAGGTAGGGGATGCCTGGCCGGACCGGTTTTTGCCGCTGCCGTTATATTACCTAAGGATTATCGGAATAAACTACTTGACGATTCGAAAAAGTTAAATATAAAAACAAGGGAGAAACTAAGATTTGAAATTGAAAAGGATGCACTAGCCTGGGCAGTAGATTCATATTCTCCACTAGAAATAGACGAAGTTAATATCCTGAATGCTTCGATATATTCCATGCACCGAGCATTAAAAAAACTGAAAATAAAACCGGAGCTCTTGCTTATAGACGGAAATCGATTCAAACAATATCAAAATATTCCTTTTCATTGCATTGTAAAAGGCGATGGAAAGTATTTGTCAATTGCCGCAGCTTCGATATTAGCAAAAACCCATCGTGATGAATATATGTTAGACGCTCACTTACACCATCCAGTATATCATTGGAATACGAACAAAGGTTATCCTACCCTGCAACATAAGCTTGCCATACAGGAGTATGGAATTACTGATTACCACCGTAAAACATTTAATTATAATTTGCAATTGAAGTTGGATTTTTAAATCTGTTGCACATTCTTCATGCTTAAACCAATCCTTTTTCTCTCATTATCAACATCAAGTACTTTTACTGTGACTTGCTGATTTATTCTAAGATAATCAGATGGATTTGACACATATTCATTAGCAATTTGACTTTTATGTAGCAAGGCCGACTCTTTTATGCCCAAGTCTATAAAGGCGCCAAAAGCTGTAATGTTTGTTACCGTTCCCTGTAATACCATTCCTGCTGATAAATCGGTAATACTTTTTATATTACTGTCAAACTTAAATGTTCTGAATTTTTTTCGAGGATCTCTCCCGGGTTTCTCAAGTTCATCAAGAATATCTTTTATAGTGAGGAGACCTATATTTTCATCTGCAAGTTCAGATATATTTATTGATGACCTGAGTTGTTTATCTCCAATAAGTTGTTCTGGTTCTACTCCTTGTGTTTTTGCAATTTTTTTAACTATAGGATATTGCTCGGGATGAACTGCAGTTGAATCAAGAATATTGTCACCATCTTTTATTCGTAGAAAACCTGCTGCCTGTTGGAATGCCTTATTTCCAAGACCTGTTACTTTTTTTAATTCCTCTCTGTTATTAAAGTTGCCATTTTGATTTCTATAATCAATAATCTGCAAGGCCAGTTTTGATCCTAATCCAGAAACATAAGTTAACAACTCTCTACTAGCCGTATTTAGATTCACCCCAACTTTATTTACGCACAATTCAACAGTTGATTGTAATCCTTGTTTTAATAACTTCTGATTCACATCATGTTGATACTGGCCAACCCCAATCGATTTTGGATCAATCTTTACAAGTTCGGCAAGTGGGTCAAGCAGCCTTCTTCCAATAGAAACAGCACCTCTAACTGTTACGTCATATTCAGGAAATTCCTCACGTGCATTGGATGACGCAGAGTAAACAGATGCTCCATCTTCATTAACCATAACAGCAATAATATCACGACTAAATCTCATTCGTTCAATTAGTTGCTCCGTTTCACGTCCTGCAGTGCCGTTGCCAATAGCAATAGCTTCGATGTTATGAGAATCAACAAGATTATTAATTTTTTTCATTGCCATCTTCATATCCCTCTGTGGTGGATGTGGGTATATAGTGTCGTTATGAAGTAAACTACCATTTTTGTCAAGACAAACAATCTTACATCCAGTACGAAAACCCGGATCAATTGCTAGCACTCTTTTTTGTCCCAAAGGTGGTGAAAGAAGTAGCTGTTGTAGATTATCACAAAATACTTTAATTGAGGCTTCGTCAGCTTTTTCTTTAAGATTAGAACGCAACTCTGTTTCAAGAGATGGAAATAACAATCTTTTTGTAGAATCAACAATTGCCAGTTCCTTTTGATTTGTTGTATCATTATTATTCTTCAACAATCGTGAAGTAAGAATATGTATAGCAGTTTCCAGTTCAGGTAGTATTTTAATTTTTAAAAATCCTTCCTTTTCGCCCCTAAAAACTGCCAGTAGTCTATGTGATGGTGCTTTTCTTGCAATCTCTCTCCAGTCGAACCAAGCCTCATATTTTTCGCCCCGATTGTTATCGTGGTCAGTTTCTTTTCCCTTAACTGCTTTTGAGATCAGTATACTATCTTTTTCAAAAAGTGTACGTAGCTTCTGACGAACCCATTGTCGCTCACTTAACCATTCGGCAATTATATCCCGGGCACCACTCAAAGCATCATCGATATTATTTACACCTGATTTTACAGAAACATATCGTTGGGCAACTTCTTCTACATTGCTTAGGTTTTCCGACATGATCATCTTTGCCAAGGGTTCAAGACCTCTACCTTGAGCAATTACTGCGCGTGTTTTTCTTTTAGGTTTGAATGGAAGGTAAATATCTTCAATCTCGGCAAGTGTTTGTGATGAAGTTACCTGTTGTTTAAGTTCTGCTGTGATTACTCCCTGTTCTTCAAGTGAATTTAAAACTGTTTTTTTCCGTTCCTCAAGTTGGAGATGCCTGTAATACAGTTTTTCCAATTCCAACAGCTCAATGTCTGTCAGTTCCCCTGTTCTCTCTTTACGATATCGAGCTATAAAGGGGATAGTGGCACCATCAACTATTAGTTCAATTGCATTGGTAACTTGCCAATCGGCAACATTAAGAGTAGTTGCAATTTGTGAAGCAAATGAAGTCAAAATATTGTAAATGTTAATTACTGATTAATATTAACTCAAATTAAAGTATTTTATTCGAAATTTAGAAAAAAATGGAAATATGGGTATAGGGAAATAGCTGATAAAATTAATATCTTTATACTCTTATACCTTTATTACCTAATAAGAGTAATTGTTCCCGTGTTCTTTATATCAATACTCGACTGTATTCCACTTTCGAAGCTTGTGAAAACTGAAGAATACACATATGTGCCTAACGGTGCAGGTGATCCATTAACATTGCCGTCCCAACCTTCAGTAGGATTATCTGATTCAAAGATCATCTGCCCCCATCTATTAAATATTCTAAGCTGGAATTTTGCAATCGCTCCAATATTTCCCATTACAGTAAATGTTTGGTTTTCAGCTATGCTGCTTGTCGGTTTAAAAGCAGTTGGATAGGCTAATGAAGCAAACTTAATGTAAACAGCATCAGTATTTGTACAACAATTAAGATCAGTTACTGAAACAGAGTATAGTCCTTCTGCGGTCACATCTAAATATTGACTAGAGCTTCCACCAGGTGTCCATGTGTAAATATCGAAACCTTCACCGGCATCTAGCCTAATTGATGAATTAGGAAGAATGTAAATGGTGTCGTTTCCCATTCCAATGTCAACACTAGGCAATGGATTTATTATAACATTTTCTGTAAAGATATAATCAATACCGTCGTAAGTCTCAGTAAGTTCAACATCATAGGTTCCTGCATCACTAAATATGTGTTTTGGTTTCATTAAATCAGTAAGAATACTCGTTCCGCCTGAATCTTTAAAATCCCAAGAAGGATCAATGTTTGCTGTATTGCGTATTTCAAAATCAGTAGTATCGTTAAGGCATTGATTAAAATAAAAGAAATGAGGTATGTTGAGAAAATCAGTTACAAAATCAGGTAAGCCAGCCAGACCATTGGCACCATTAAGGAACAAACCATTATTGCCAACATGATCTAATTCATTGTAATTACATCCTAATCCTATTCTATCGGGGTTATAAATAACACCTAAATAAGGTTTTCCTGTTGTATTACCTCGTGTAGATTTGCTAAGATAAATTTTGCCATCAACTCCAAGCTGTAGTGCCTGCATCAAACTATCGGCAGGTGAAGAAGATATTGTGCTAAAATAAAAACTATTAATAACAACTGGTGAGGAAAATGGTTGATTTCCAGTAATGTCAAATTGATAAAGGTAAGACGAATCACTTACCAAGGGTGAAGTAGTTATATAAAGTTTAGTGTTATCCGGTGAAAATTCAAGTCCTGAGGGATAATAATATGCTCCTGTATTACTGGTTGCAGGGTTTGATAATACGCCTGTTGCCTTATCAAAATCAAGGATTTCAATAATACCATCAGCAGGAAGTACAAGTCCTATTTTGGTGCCATCTGAGGAAGCTTTCATGTAACCACGCTGATTATTAACATCACCTGTGTGAATAGTTCCTGTCTCACTTACCACAGGTGTAGTCACAACACCGGTTGTGTCAATAAGGTATGAATAGAAATTTTTTCCTTTGCCTGGTCCAAAGCCATGAAAAATAACCCAATAATTACTTCCATTTTCATGTTTAACGGCGCTTATTTTCTGGGAATTTTCATTAAATAGTAGATTATTCTTGCTAGTTACAGTACCATATCCACTATTTGTAAAATCAACAACAGAATAGTTAACACCGTCAACATATATTGGACTTATAAACATGTCGGTTGTAAAAATAAAATACTGTTTACTATTTCCAGGATTTGGAATAATTATTGACGACTGACTTGCAAAATTATTACCGTTAAGGCCGCTTCCATTGTCCATTTTAAATAAACCTTGATTCCAGACATTTAAGCCATTCGAGAAGAACAACAAATTTCCACTTTCATCAGAAATTGAGGATACACCATATGGAGTGTTGTAATTAATGTTTGTTGGAGATACAATCAGAGGGTACTGTGTGAAATCAACTCTTGCCTTCTTTCCAAATATCCATTGGTCGGCCTGATGTGGTTTTTTATAATTACAATTATTTTCCTGTGCAAACAAATAAGGTGAAGAAATAAGAAAAGCAACAATAAAATATGTTAACTGTAGTAAGCAGTATTTAGTTTTCATTCGGTAATTTCTGTATAATTGATCAATATTTTTTTACAAAAACAAACTAATATTGTTTAATAAGTTTGGTATTATAAACGCCAAGTTTATGCACAACATTAACAACGTATATTCCTTTAGGAAGTTGTTTTAACGAGAATTTTTCTTCTAATAATCCGTTTGAAATAGTCAAGTCATTTTTCTGCCAAATTATTTTTCCCTGAATATCAGAAAATGAAATACTTATATTTCCTGTTAAACCCTTTACGGTTATCTGCGCATTATCTGTTGCAGGGTTTGGAATGACGGATATAAAATTAGATAAATTGTTATTTTCTTCCACACCAATACTGCATTCTTCAAAATCGAAAAATACAATAAGAGTATCTCTTCCCATACAATAAGTTACAGGATTTTCAGCAGATACCCAGTATGTCTCGAAAGCCACCCAGTTTCCATTTGTTGAACCGATAACTGTTTGTGAAGTAGCTGCATTTGACCAAAGATAATTCATTAAAGGAGGATTAAGCGGGTCTCCTGCATCCAGTAGTACTGAATCTCTAACACAAACCTTAATAGTATCTTCTGCCCAAATTGTAACGTCAGGTGGAATTAAATCAACAACAGGCGTATGATTAACAACGATTGTTATTTCTGCAATTACTATTTTAAATGTATCATCTACTTCAATTGTGTAGGTAGTTGTTTGCCATGGACTGACAACAGGAGATTCCAATGTAGATGAAAAACCTGTTACATCCGACCATAAATAAGTATAACTTCCACCACCACCCGTTGCGTTGGGGAATAGGTTTATACTTTCACCCTGACAAATAACATTGTTTGGAGCTGAAGAGGTTGGATATGCGCTTAATTGATCACCACCCAATAATACGAACATGTTATCTGGTATACTTGAACATCCATTAGCATCATTAACTGTTAAGAAAAACTCGGTGCTTTCATCGAGGACAACTGTTTGTGCGTGTAATAATGTTGGATCAACAAGTGAGTTTACAGGTGTCCATAAATATTCATAAACACCTGAACCACTGCTAACAGATGAGCCATTAATTGTTGTTGATGTTCCTACTGTAATGGTAATGTCATCTCCTGCGTTCCCAATGGGTCTAGGTTTAACTTCAACGGTTACAGAAGATTGGACAGTATTTTGCCCATCAAATACAGAAACAATATATGTAGTTGTAACTTGAGGAAAATCCGATGGCTCTTTAATACTTGCTGTAAACCCAGCAGGATCGGAAGTCCAGGTATATTCATTATTACCTGAACCGCCTGAAGGCAATGCATTTAGATTAACTATATCGTCTTGACAAATTACCATTGGATTAGCAGTTGCTGTTACAGCGAGTGCACCTCCTGTAACAATTACTGTCATGCTATCTGCACTTGTACAACCAGAACTTGCATCTGTAACATTTAATTTAAACACCTCGGTTGCACCAAGCGAAACAGTTGTTGGATCGACAATTGTTGGATCCTCTAATAAATTTTCAGGAACCCAAAGTAGGTCATAATCGCCAGACCCCCCACTAACATCTCCATCAAGCTGTGTTGTCCAGCCATTTGGTATTGTTATATCCTCACCTGCGTTAACCGAAGCTGCACTAAAAACAGTAACAGATTTGGTAATAGATCTTTCGCATTGCATGAATCCGGTGTATGTTGTTAACGTAACATCATAATCACCTACATCACCATAAATATGCTCTTGATCAGGTCCAACGCCCTGTTGCCCATCTCCAAATTCCCAGTTCCATGTAGTTATTGATGAAGTAGTTGGATCAACCGTTGATTGGTCAAAAAAGAAAGTAGTATCTCCAAAACAAGCATCATTGAAGTCGAATTCAGGATCAGGAAGTGCGTTTATAACAACTGTAGTCTCAACTGGGTCACTAGGGCTGCCACTAACAGTAATAACAAGTTGGTAAACACCTGCGTTTTCAAGACCTACATCCATAATCATTGGGTTTTGTAGTGTTGATGTGAAACCCGCTGGACCTGTCCAAAAATAAGTAGCATTATTTACAAAATCGGCAGTTAATAGTAAGTTGTCGTGAACACATAAAGGACCATTGTTGGAAATCGGAGGTGGTACTATAGTGCAATCAGTTTCACCTGTTCCAGACACTTTTTCGAATGTAATGTTGCATGGTTGATTTGAATAGTTTGTAATTAGCAATATATAATATTCACCAACCTGGCCATTTTGTATATTACAGTACTCCGACCAACTTGTTGAATAGCTACAATCCTCAACCATATTAGCCGTAAGCGAAGATGTACATGGATCGTAGGGATCGGTAAATGGTCCCCAGCAAATAAAGTCGATATCATATGCAGGAGTACTATACATATGGATATTTATATTTCCTGCTACTGCAATCTTCATATGATACCATGCAGGATTAGGCTGTGTTAGTAAACATCCGTAATAGGGACCTGATTGTGCTGTTCCTGAATTTACACCAGCTGGAAATGTGTAAATATTACTGGTGCAGAATGGATCGGAAATTTCGCACATCGCAGCTTGACTATATGTGCTGCCAACAAATGAAATTAGTAGTATTATTAGAATTGATAATTTTTTCATCGTAGAGATTTTGCCGATACGTAACTATTTTTTAGAATATTTGTCGTGCTGGATTAACCAAAGTCTTAATTGTTCTTCGTTCAATTCCAGTAATTCAGTTTTTGTTTGAACTAGAAAATCGTTAAATAGGTTATTTACATCTTCTTCAGATATATTTAGGGTATTATTCACCAAAAAGAAGTAGAATCCAGTATTCTTATCAGAACCAATATTAACAAGATTATTGTTTGAAAAGCTTAGCTCCAATATTCTAATTTCTTCATATGTTGATAAAAGTTTTCTAACGTCAACAGCAAAATATGAGTTTTTCTCATCAATAAAGATTTTCGCACTAATATTGTTTTTAAAATCCGTAGTCTCAGCTTTGGCTGATAATTCTGTTGTAGATAAACTAGCTTCTTTTCCCTTATAATTATCATCCTGTGCATACAGCAAAACTGTGAAAGATAAAGAGAATAGCAAGGTAAAAGTTATAGTAAGACTTTTAATCTTCGCAATTAAAACCATGATGATGTTATTTAGTTTTGATTAATTGAGCACTAAAATACACTAATTTTGAATTTCCCTATTAGAAGAGCTGAGTAAAACTAACAATGGTTCGATTGATCAAAATATCCTATTAAAACAAACCAAGTTTTTTGTCTAAAACAAAACTAGAGGAATTAATAGCTGGTTGAAGGTTTATAACTTTCAACTGTCATCAAAAAACTATGGAAAATAATTATGCGAGAATGTATAGCAAGACAGGGTTTGATAATAGTGAAAAATAATATTTCAATATGATAGGCAATTTTTCATATCCTCAATTTTGAAAGGTTTTGTAAGAAAATCATTCATACCAACATCGAAGCATTTTTCTTTATCTTCTTTTAGTGCATTTGCTGTTAAAGCAATTATACGAATAGGCTCTTTTTTATTATCTTTTTCCCATTCCCTAATCATCTTTGTTGCCAGAAAGCCATCCATTACAGGCATTTGAATATCCATAAGCACAACATCATAAGGGTTTTTCATATACATATGTAGTATCCCCTAAAAATAAGACAGTTTAAAAGTAGACAAATTATATTAATTTTAAACTGTTAAATATGAAGAGAAAAAGATTTACACCAGAGAAGATTAGTGCCATTTTACGTGAATATGATAATGGTAAAGATGTTCAAACAATAGTTAGAGAATACGGTATTAGCAAGGCTTCCTTTTATAAATGGCGTCAACGTTATGAAGGTATGGACACCAAATCTCTCAAACGCCTTAAGGATCTTGAGTTAGAGAACCAAAAGCTAAAGCATATGTATGCGGAACTGGCTCTGGATCTAAAAGTGGCTAAGGAGATCATCGAAAAAAAGCTTTAAAGCCCTGTGTTAAGAAACAAGTAGCTCAGGAGTTAGCAGATGAGAATACATGCAGTATTCATAGGGCTTGTAAAATAATATCCTTAAGCAAAGCTGGTTTTTACCATAAGCCAAAACAAAGGGATGATTCTACAATTATAGTAGCGTTACAGAAAAATGTAGAAGAACACCCACAGGAAGGTTTTTGGTTAAGTTATCATCGTTTTAGAAATCAAGGTTACTTATGGAACCACAAAAGAGTTTTCAGAATATATCAATCTATGGGACTTAGTTTGAGAAGAAAAATGAAAAAGCGATTACCTTCAAGAGTAAAAGAACCATTACTTGTGCCAGAAACAATAAATGATACATGGAGCATAGACTTTATGAGTGATGCCTTAGACAATAAGCGGAGATTCAGGTCATTCAACATAATGGATGATTATAACCGTGAGGCATTACATATTGAAATAGAATATTCATTTCCTAGCAGCCGAGTAGTTTATATTTTGAACAGATTGACAAAGAAACGAGGGTTGCCAAGTAAAATAAGAATGGATAACGGACCTGAGTTTATTGCAAAAATATTACAGAACTGGGCTGAAGTCAAAGGAATCAAGTTTCATTACATTCAGCCTGGTAAGCCTACTCAAAATGCTTTTATTGAACGTTTAAACAGAACGTATAGAGAGAATGTTCTCGATGCATATATGTTTACCAACTTAATGGAAGTGCGGGAACAGACTGAAGTCTGGATGGATGATTACAACAACTACCGTCCACATAAATCATTAGGAAATAAACCTCCTAGGCAATACAATGATATTGATTTATTGAAAACTCTCGTGCCTCGAGTTTCCAACAAGTCAACATCACAAAATCATAGACATAATGAAAGAAATTTAGAAAAATGTCTACCTTAGCTTTGTCTTATGATGGGGGATACTACACCAGTACTTCGTTATTATTAGAAAAAATTGTTGCAATTTGAATATCAAGTATTGCTGCAAGTGAAATTAAGAGTTGATTGCCGAGATCAGTTATTGTCTTTTCTCCTTGTAATAACTCACTTATTCTTACGATGGAAGTTTGCATCCATTGATTTCTTTCATTTGTATTTCTTAGTTCCAACAAATTTTTTCTCATTTGCAACAAAGCATTCCCAAGTACATCACTATCACTAAGTGGATTGTATTTTTCATCTAGTTTACCTTTACCTATATTTAATGCAAATTCAGCGTTTACTTTTAGAGAATTGGAAAGTTTTTTCAAAGCAAGAGCCATTTCAGATAACTCGTCATGTGTTTTAATTTCAAATACATCAATGTTCTCAATATCTCCAGTTGACAATTGATTAAGAATCTTTGTAGTTTTAATAAGTGGTTTAGAAATTCTTCTAGCAATAAACCAAATTAGAAGTGCCAAAAGGAGGATACCAACAAATCCTACTAATACTGATATTGTAAAGGTTCTATCTGCTTTTTGTAATATCACATCAGATGGAACTATTATAATAATATACCAGGTATCAGATGATACACCCGGTTTAAATGGTGCAAATGAAATAAATAATTTATTTGTTCCATCCGTTGTTTCTGTGAAAGAAAATGCTTTTCCAGAATTAACCATTCCCTCAATGTCGAGATTAGCAAATTTGCTAAATTCGGTATCGTATATTGATGTGTTTTCAAGAGTGCTATCAGGGTGTGAAATAATTACACCTTTTGCAGAGATCATACTCGCATAACTTCCTTTGAAAGGATTAATATTTTCAACTATATCATGGAACCTGTCAAGTTCAACATCTGATCCAGTAAGTCCAATAAATACGCCATTATCCATGAGAGGTATAGCAATACTAGATTCCAGTATTTGGTTTTCCTGTTGGTCAGTATATGAATAAAGATAAGGTTCAGTCAATACTTCTCTCGGGTTATTTTTAATGTCGTAATAAATACCTCCAAGGTTTAATTCTCCAACTTCAAGTATTTCGGCTTGATAGAGTAGTTCGTCTCCTTCTCTGTAGTATGTGTATCTCTCCCTTCCGTTTTCTTCATTAAAATTTGGATCGATGGCATTCAATTCCCAACTAGTCCAAACAGAATAAAATTGCGGATTTTTAATGAGGATATCTTCCATTATTTAATTATAAATCACCACCCATTGTTCTTTGTCAATATCTTTAAATCCACTAAAGGCATTTGTCAGTGAACGACATGTTGCTATATCGTTATCTAATTCTGCTTTTACTTGATTCGCATATTGCTGTGCAGTTGCATTCACAAATTTTTCGGCATCCTCTATCGCATTATAATTCGTATTTGTAATTATATAACCCAATGTAGCTATAAAAATTAGTACTGCAGTTACTAATATAGATATCAATAACTTAGATTGTATTGAAATGTGTCGGCGATGGCTTGGATTATTGTTCATATTCAAGAATTAGTGAACTCGATAAATATATATAGAATCTGATATCAAATATATATAATATAATCATTATAGGATGATGTCTATCTTGTTGAAATTGTTTCTTGGATGCATCTATGCTAAGAATAAATCCAATTATTAGTTAAAATAGTGAATTTAGAAATCCAGACGCAAAAGAATTTCATTACTTTGCAAATATGGAGATAAGGAATAATTTATTGGCGGAATTGAAAAAGAAATATCTTAATGACCTATTAAATTATTATGATGAAAAAGAAGCTGAGCAGCTATTGACAATCTTAATTGAACATTTTTTTGAGATAAGTCGTAATGAATTAATCATAAATTCCAACCATCGCCTTAGTGAATCAGAGATACTTAAGCTTCACAAGGCTTATAAAGAGCTTAAGCAATACAAACCTGTACAATATATTACAGGCGTTGTTGAGTTTCACGGACTAAAGATAAAAGTTAACTCTGCTGTTTTGATACCGCGGCCCGAAACAGAGGAGTTGGTACAATTGGTTACAGACCTCGAAACCAGCATGGATTTGATTGTACTTGACACAGGAACTGGTAGTGGATGTATTGCCATTGGATTGTCAAGTCTCCTAAAGAGGGCAAATATTCATGCTTCTGATATATGTGAAAATGCAATAAATATTGCTCGAAAAAATGCTGAATTAAATAATCAACATATATTGTTTCATATTCACGACATATTAAATAATGAAGAACCATTACTGGATAGAAACGGAGAGAAAGTTATGTTCGATATTGTTATTAGTAATCCTCCTTATGTTACTCTTGAGGACAAAAAAAAGATGCATCCCAATGTAATTGATTATGAGCCTTCGAGCGCATTATTTGTGACAGATGAAAATCCTTTGGAATACTATTTGTCTATATTACAATTCTGTGAAAAGAATCTAGTGCTAGGAGGTAGATTATATTTTGAAATAAATGAAGGGATGGGGGACGAAGTGGTTTCACTATTAAAAAGATGCAATTATTCGGATATTGTGTTGAGGAGAGATATAAATGGGAAGTTCAGATTTGTTTCTTCAAAAAAAGGAAATACATAAATTGTTAAATATAAATGCGATTTAATTAGAAAATAGCTAACAAATTACTAATTCTCTATTTGCAGTTTCTCAAGAAATTTAGTAGTTAGTCGATAAATTCCCGGACTTGAACTTTCTCGTGGCCCTGCAACATTTAACACTGATATTTTATATTTCGATAACCATTCTCTAATCTGCCCTTCTACATAAGTTTGTTCATCATGAAGATTTATTGTCATCAATGGTTTACTCATACCAGTTGCAATATCAAGAGTCAACTTTGTGCCTTTGTCCATCTCATTTTCATAAATGATAATTGTACCATCACTATCCCTAACATTTAGCTTCGACCTTTCTTCATAATTTGAGGTTATAGACTCTTTTAAAGGATATTTATCCGGTATAATCCCGTCCTCCGCTAACCTTCCAGTAGGGCACCATCCACCACATTGTATTCCATAGCTTAGAGCAAAATCAAGGGCAGCCCGATCAACACCTGACTGCCCTCCGCTTATGATTCTTAATCTCTGGAAAATCATTTAATGTTTTTGTAGTCAACAAAATCCCGTTGCGACTTGTATAGATTTACACCATGCAATGCCAGGTGCTTACTCTCATTTATAATATTCATAAACAAAATACTGTTCTTTGTACCAACAACAGCGTTCTTAATACGCTTAATCTGTTTTTTATTATCAACTTCAATTTGTTCAATTAGTCTTACAAGGAGAGATTGAATTTCATTTTGTGTACTATAATCTCCTGATTCAATGCTGGATGCAATCTTTGAGATTAATTGTGTTAACATTATGTTAATCTGTTTTAATTCATCAATCTGCTCTTTTGTAAGTGGTTTGTGGTTGTTATCAACGTGCTCAAATACGGGATTGTTAATAAATGTCATTGAATGTAACATTTCACGCATAAAGTCGAGTACCTGAACAAAGTAATATGCGGTATCTTCTGACCCTTCTCGGAGTTTATCAACAATAACATTAATATTATCCTTAAGGTATTTTGTTTTTGTGGTTGTAGAATCTAGTTCGCGTTTTATTTTTTTCAGTTCTTTTATATTTTCATGTTCTAATCCTTCAATTGTTGCACTATAAGCTGCAATTATTTTTTTAAGATTCTTGGTAATGGTCCTTATCGATTTATCAGCAATATTTTCTTCTGACAGAGTATGCACATCTTGTGCGTCCTCATCACTTTCTTCTGTTGTTTTCTTGTGGTAAATATGTGAACGATAGAGAATATAACCAACTATAATTACCATACCAAAAATACTATACAATCCACCATAGTTAAATATATAAACCATTATAAATGCTACAGTGAAGGCACTAATCGCTGTTAAAAACCAACCACCAATAACTGCGATTACTCCTGAAATACGGTAGACAGCACTTTCTCTGCCCCAAGCATTATCAGCAAGAGATGTACCCATCGCGACCATAAATGTGACATATGTAGTTGAAAGAGGTAATTTTAAAGATGTACCAAAAGCAATGAGTACACTGGCAACGGTAAGGTTTACTGATGCTCTTATAAGGTCGAATGCAGGTGGGTCCTTCTCTATCTTTTTTTCTTTTATAGGCTCGAACTGCTTTTCAATTATCCCAACGAATGAACCCGGAAGTGCCCGTTTTATGTTGTTTGAGGCATGCAAGGAGGAGCGTACAAGTGCTTTGGAAATCCATGTTGCTTTAAACCTTTCTTCACCTTCATCTTGTCGGCTAAGGTCAATAGATGTTTTAAGCACTGATCTTGCTTTTTTTGATAAGTAAAGTGTAAGTACCATTATTCCTCCAGCTAACAATAAAAATATTTCTGGCGTAGGTACTTTACCTCCCAAAGCGGTCATTAAAAATCCATCAGGAGCCGCACCCTGCGAGTTTTGGAATATCTCCCATGAATTAAAACCTGCAATAGGTACACCAATAAAGTTTACCAAATCGTTTCCTGCAAATGCCATGGCAAGCGAAAACGTACCAACTAATACAATAATCTTTAATATATTTATTCGGAAAATCCAATATAGCAATTGAAGTAAAATCGTCCAGCCAATTAAGCTATAAAAAATAATAATAAGACTATTTTCTTTTATCCATTCTTTAGCATCTACTGACATAAAAGAAGCACCCTTGGCACCTTTTATAAGGATAAAATAAGTTAGTGCAGTAAATGCTATTCCACCCCAAATTGCTCCAATATATTTAATACGTTTTTTAAAATTAAATGAGAACGCTATCCTGGTTAAATACTGAATTATTGCCCCAACTGAAAATGCAACACCAACTGACAGGAGAATACCTGAAATAATTGCAAGAGCTTTTGAAGAGTTAATAAACTGGCCAATAGTCATACCACCATCGCTAATCAATAGCTTGATAGAAGCCATACCTACAGCTGCACCCAATAACTCAAAAACAATAGAAACGGTTGTTGACGTAGGTAATCCCCAAGTATTATATGCATCCAGCAAAAGAACATCCGTTACCATTACAGCCATGAAAATTATCATTATCTCGCTGAAATAGAACTGCCCGGGATTAAAAATACCCTTTCTAGCTACTTCCATCATGCCACTTGAGAAGACTGCTCCAATCAATATTCCGATTGCAGCAACAAGCATTATTACTTTGAAAGAAGCAACTTTTGATCCAACTGCCGAATTTAAGAAGTTAACAGCATCGTTACTTACACCTACAATTAAGTCTGAAGCAGCTAATAAGAATAATACAACAACAATTACTAGATATACAGTTTCCAATTTTTATTAGTTTAAATATATCTTGCAAGATTATACAAACTAATAATTGGATGGATGATTACAATATTAACAAATTGTTAAGTTTCAGGTTCAAGGAATAAATGCTTAAATGTTGACATTCTATCATTCCATCATTTAAGCATTTATGCATTCTATTATTAATTAATAATTCCTCTAAAACTCAGGTTTCATTCCAAGGTTATACATCATAAAGCCATACATATCAGCAGCTTCACTAATTTGTTTGTCAGTGGGTTTGCCAGCACCATGACCAGCTTTAGTTTCGATTCTGACTAAAATAGGATTTTTCCCACCATTAGCTTCTTGAAGAGTAGCCATAAACTTAAAGGTGTGTGCAGGTACAACTCGGTCATCATGATCAGCTGTTATTGCAAGTGTAGCAGGGTAGTCAACTCCTTTCTTTATATTGTGTAATGGAGAATAACCATGTAGATATTTAAACATTTCTTCGTTATCATCGCTACACCCATAATCTGCAGCCCAGGCCCAGCCAATAGTAAAATTATGGTAACGAAGCATATCCATGACACCAACAATTGGAATAGCAACTTGAAATAATTCAGGTTGTTGAGTCATACAAGCTCCCACAAGTAACCCTCCATTTGATCCACCAATTATTGCAAGTTTATCAGATGAAGTGTAATTATTTTTGATGAGATATTTTGCTGCATAAACAAAATCATCGAAAACATTTTGCTTTTGTAACAGAGTTCCTGCTTCATGCCATTTCTCACCGTATTCACCACCACCTCTTAAATTTGCCATCACATAAATTCCACCCTGTTCAATAAAAACAGACCGGCTAATACTGAAACTTGGTGTAAGACTAATGTTAAACCCGCCATATGCGTAAAGCATGGTTGGATTGTTACCATCCATTTTTATTCCCTTTTTATGAACAATAAACATAGGTATTTTGGTGCCGTCCTTACTTTCGTAGAATACCTGGTTTGTAACATAATTTTCTGGTTCAAAGTCAACTTCCGATTTATGCATCACTTCTGAAACTCCTGCCGTTACATCATACTTGTAAACACTAGAAGGGAATGTAAATGATGTAAAACCGTAAAAGGCTGTGTTTTTATTTTTTTCACCATTAAAGCCTGATAATGTTCCTATTGCAGGTAGTTCCAACTCTCTTACAAATGTCCCGTCGAGATTGTAAAAATAAGCTTTACTACTTGCGTCTTTTAAATATTGTGTAAATAGCATTTCACCAACTAACGATGCATTATTAAGAACAGTTTCCTTTTCAGGAATAAGGACTTTCCAATTTGCAGGATCATCATTATTATAAAGAGTAAGCACTAGTTTCTGATTAGGTGCTTCATGGTTTGTTAACATTAGCAAATCGTCATTAATATTATCAATTATCTGATATTCATAATCAAATCCTTCTGCAATTTTAGTGAAATTAATATCTGTTAACTCCTTAAGTTTTGCTGCATACAATGCATTACCACTTGTGCTTTCAGTTTCGGCAACGATTAAAAATCTCTCATCCTCTGTTAAGTAGCCATAAAAATTCCTTAATGGTTTTTCCTTATCTTCAAAAATTAGCAAATCTTGTTTTTGAGGGGTCCCAAGAATATGGTAGTAAACCTTGTGAAAGCGGTTTTGACCTGAAAGTTCATCCCCTTCTTGTGGTTCATCATATGCTGAATAAAAGAATCCTTCACCTTTCCAGCTAATTCCTGAGAATTTAACCCAGTTTATATGATCTTTTAAAATTTCACCTGTTTCTATATTCATGACGTAAATCTCACTCCAATCAGAACCTCCGCGTGAAATTCCATAAGCAAGTAGTTCGCCGTTTCTTGAAATACTTAATGATGATAATGCAACAGTTCCATCCTCGGATAAGGTATTAGGGTCAAGCAATACTTTTGGCTCATCAGCAAGACTGGCTTGAATATAAAGTACGCTCTGATTTTGAATCCCATTATTCTTAAAGAAAAAGTAATTATCACCTTTATTAAAAGGAACTCCATATTTAGGGTAATTCCAAATATGGGTTAATCGCTCCTTAAGCTGTCCTCTAAATGGAATATCTGCAAGATATTTGTTAGTAATTTTGTTTTCGGCTTCTACCCATTTGGCAGTTTCTTCTGAGTTGTCGTCTTCCATCCATCTATAGGGATCAGACACTTCGTGTCCGAAATATACATCGACACTATCAGTTTTATTTGCCTTAGGATAAACAATTTTTGTATTATGTTGTTGACATTTCTGAGTAAGTAGCATAAAACTTATTGCTGTTACTAATATTAATATTCGTTTCATAGTTAATAATTTTTGGTTGCGTAAAAAATTTATCAAGCCAGTAAAAGTATGTAGGTTAGTTGAAATATACAAATCGCAAATGAACTTTTTTTGTGTTAACTGATTTAGCTATCGCATGAGTATTATAATTTCTTTTTCATTAATTTCGCGGCTTTTAAAACCTTTATAAATGATAAAGACAGCTTTAAATAATATGCATCATGATATGGGCGCTAGAATGGTTGAATTTGTTGGCTTTGATATGCCTGTTCAGTTTGAAGGTATAGTTATTGAACACGAGACAGTAAGGACAAAACTTGGGGTCTTTGATGTTTCACATATGGGTGAGTTTTGGGTGGAAGGACCAAATGCTAAAGCACTTGTTCAAAAGGTAACAACTAACGATGTTAACGCACTTAGTGATGGAAGGGTTCAGTATAGTTGTTTTCCTAACGGACAGGGAGGAATTGTTGATGATTTGCTTGTTTATAGATTTAGTGAAGAGAAATACTTATTAGTGGTTAACGCTTCAAATATTGAAAAAGACTGGAAGCACATTAGTAGTCATAATGATTGCAATGCTGTTTTGACAAATGCTTCAAATAAGATAAGTCAGTTAGCAGTTCAGGGGCCTCTTGCACTTAAGGTAATGCAGAAGTTAACTGATGAATCCGTCATCGATATGGAATATTATACTTTTAAGGTACTAGAATTTGCAGGTGTAAACGATGTCATTTTTTCAACAACTGGGTACACAGGTTCTGGTGGATGCGAAATATATATGCAAAATGGAGATGTAGAGAAAATTTACAAAGCTGTATTGGAAGCAGGGCAGGAGTTTGGTATTAAACCAATTGGGCTCGGTGCACGTGATACATTACGTCTCGAATCTGGTTTTTGTCTGTATGGTAATGACATTAACGATAGAACGTCACCTATAGCTGCCGGGTTGGGTTGGATAACAAAATTTACAGAGGATAATAATTTTATTGATAGAGAATTGTTTGCTTCTCAAAAAGAGGTTGGTGTTCCACAACGGTTGAAGGGATTTGTAATGGTAGATCGTGCTATCCCACGACAGCATTATGAAGTAACTGATGCTGATGGTAATATAATTGGAGAAGTTACATCAGGTACTATGTCACCAATGATAAAGAAAGGTATTGGTATGGCTTATATTACGAAACCTTATTGGAAAGATGGTTCTGAGATATTCATTAAGGTAAGAAATAAGCTTGTTAAAGCAGTCGTACAAAGACCACCTTTTCACAAGGTGTAATTACAATCCTATCTATACTCAACAATATGTGGTTTTGTTTTAAGGAAGTTGAGTTGATCAATTATATCTAATGTTGATAACGAAATACCAAAATGTGAGATACCATTCGGAGTTATAGGAAAGTAAGCTACTCGAACTTGAAACGAGTTAAAAGCTAAGAAATCGTTCTTAACATAAACACCTACACCAACCGAACTTAGTAATTGATTGCGAAAAACAGTATGACTATCACTACCAAGCAATCCTGCACTACAAAAACCATACATTGCAAATCGAAACCCAAGAAAGTACCAAGGCGTGTAAGATATGCCAACCATTTCAACGAACATGCGCTGTGCACCGAACCATGCTTTGTCGTTCATGCCAATGAATCCATATTTTTCACCCAAATAAATCAAATCGTTGGTAAAACGGTTAAAACCATCTGTATAATTTATATTTGTAAGCAAACGATAGCGATATCTTCCTTTTTTAAGTACGCTTGTGAGGTAGGAGAGACTGATATTAATGGCTCCCTGTTCTAATGTACTAGAAAAATGTGAACCGATATCAAAGCCTGCAAAAACATATCCGAAGTTTTCAAAGTGCTTAGTTGCAATTAGCCCAAAACCTAAGTATGGTTTATTCATGAATTCAGCCCAAGAATACCCACCTGTAATTGTAGCCTGAAATCCATAAGGGATGTACTCAGCTTTTCCAAAGTCTCTTACGTAATTGGAACGATAATAATTTTGTTTGACAAACGCAAAATTGCCTAGCAGATTAGTGTAATTATTAAACATGCTATTACTATCTGCTGATACAAAAGGGCGGTACAAATAGTCTCTTTTGTAGAGAGCAATAGCAGGAATAAAATAAGTATTTTCAGTAAATAGCTTCCGATCTTTTAAATCATCATAGAAAAGATATGATGACCACAACTCAAAATACCTGTATTTAAAAAACCATGCGCTTCGGTCAACATCGGTAGGATCAATTACTATGTTTTCTTCAATTTGAGCGATATTTAGCCCTCCTGCAAGTCGAATGCTTAGTGGTATTAACTCCCTGTTGAGCAACAATTGATATGCTTTTTCATTCTCTGATACATGAAAATTAATGCCACCATCGATTTGTTTGTACATATTGTCGATATAATAATTTATATCAGATAGATAAAATGCAGGTTTACTTTTTGTGTCGATAGTTATACCTGCATCTAAAGATTGGCCTAACCCGAAAATGTTAACATTTTTCAAATGCATTGTCATCCGATTAATGTCATAAATATCTAAACCTGGCATCCAAGGAAATTTGTCTTTTGCCAGAACAAGTACATCAACAGAATCACCTTTAGCGTTAGTAAGAATAATTGTAGCATCCTGTAAATAAGGTAATACTGCTAGCTCTCTGGTGTTTTCAACCATTTCTAAAGGGTTTACTGTGTCGTTTACATGAAATAGTAATTTGCGTTCTAGTACGTTTTTATTAGTGCTGAAATGAGACTTATTTATTGCGTTACCCATTCGTGTGAAAACGGGTAGATTGGTATCACTTATAGTCGGTCCTATTGGTTTCAGAACCTGAATCCTTATGTTCCTTATAATCTTTCCTGAGTACTGGTTGTAAGCATCTTCAGCTTTAATCAAATCGTTTTTAACTAACATTGTGTCTTGTGTGCTAGAGGCAATTAACATCTGAAAAAACTTATCGATAAGGTTACTTTTTTGTGATTCTCCAACAAGTTTGGAATAAAGTGAATAGCCATTTTTTTTCGTTATAACAATATACCGATTGCATATAATTGCAGTACTATCATGATACACTTTAATGGAAGTATCATCTAAAACCAGGTAAGCGGGAGCTACTATCTTAACTGTATCACAGTTGTTCTTGTTGACTTGAGAATATGCCAGTGAATTTATTAGCATAGCACAAATAATTACAATAACTGCTATTGTTTTTTTTTGAACCAACTGGGATATTTAATGATGATATTGTAAGGCGAAGATACCTTTATTTTCTGGAAATAGCTTTCTTGGCTGCTTCAATAATATTTAAACTTTCAAGACCGTAATATTTCATTAATTTATCTGGTTTTCCACTTTGACCAAAAACATCCATAACAGCAACAAACTCAATAGGTACAGGCATTTTACTAGATAATAGCTGAGCAATACTGTCACCCATCCCACCGTTAATTTGATGTTCTTCAGCGGTTACTACACATCTGGTTTTACTTACCGAGTTGAGGATGAGTTCAGTATCTAAAGGTTTAATAGTATGAATATTTATTACTTCAGCATTAATACCGCTTTTGTTTAAGAGTTCTGCAGCCTCTAATGCTTTCCATACAAGATGTCCGGTTGCAATAATGCTGATATCTGTACCCTCTTTTAAAGTAATACCTTTTCCTATTGTGAACTCACTATCAAAAGGAATAAAATTAGGAACTTTTGGTCTCCCAAATCTGAGGTAAACAGGACCTTGATATTCAGCAATTGCAAGAGTTGCTTGTTTGGTTTGGTTAAAATCGCATGTATTTATTACTGTCATTCCCGGTAACATCTTCATTAAACCAATATCTTCCAGAATTTGATGAGTTGCTCCATCTTCGCCAAGTGTAAGTCCGGCATGTGATGCGCATATTTTTACGTTTTTGCCTGAATATGCGATTGATTGCCTAATTTGATCATAAACCCTTCCGGTAGAGAAATTAGCAAAAGTACCTGTAAATGGTATGTATCCTCCAATTGTTAGACCGGCAGCCGTTCCCATCATATTTGCTTCGGCTATACCCATCTGAAAAAACCTATCGGGAAAAGCATCAGCAAAGGCATTCATTTTAAGCGATCCTGTTAAGTCAGCCACAAGTGCCACAACTTTTGGATTCGTATTTCCTAACTCTAATAATGCTTCTCCAAATCCTGATCTGGTATCTTTAATATCTATTACGCTATACTTATTCATTATAAGCTAAAGTTTTATTCGGGTTGTTTTTTCTGATTTAATCTCAAATTCTCTTTCAACAGTTGTTGCAGATTGTGCTGCATATTTCGACCTAAAAACTAATCTGTAATTGCCGGGCTGCAAATATAGGGACTCGTTTTGGTTAAAATTACTACCAAAGTTAATTATCCAAAACTGATCATTACCATCTAATGAATAAATACTTCCAAAGCCTTTTATGCTCTTTTGAATAGCAGCTATACCTGGGTTCGCGACTTCAATCTTTGTTTGATTGTCTGGCTCTATACTAACGTCTTTTAATTGGCTAATAGGTAAAGTTAGAATATCTATATCATATTTCCCTGAAATATATTTAACAATCTCATTTAAATACTGAACATTAAGTGGTTCAGGATTATTAGGCAACTTTACAACTACAGCTGGGTTAAAATCAGCTTTGGTTAAACCCCGAAGTTTTACTAACAGACTTCCCTGTGGACATGATGTTGAAATTATTGTATGTTTCCCCTCCGTTAGTTTTACTGAATTAATAATACGCTTTGGAATTGTATTTACTATAACTTTATATTCACTAAGGTGATCAATATTAAGAGTATCAGGAAATCCTTTGCTATTTAATGTATGTACCAGGTTATATGCAATCTTACCCGAACTGTTACTAATAAAAGTCATGTTAACATTGGTCTCAGTCGGCCGGTTGTATTGGTCTAATAAATTAACCTGTAAGCTTGTTTGACTAAGGACTTTCGTAATAATAATATTTAAGGCCTTTGTAAATTGTTCTTTATCAGCTGCATTATAATATTGGCCTGCACAATCATATGCTTCGTGTGTGTCATGACCTATACCAATGATAAATGGTTTGAGGATAATTCCTTCTTTCTGCAATAATGCACTGATTTCACAGATATCGCCTCCACATTCCTCTAAACCATCAGTAATAAGTACTACTATGTTTCGACAATTAGCACATTCTGTAAAATCATCTTTTGACTTTAACAAAGAAGTTGCGATTGGTGAGGTACCTTTCGGGGATAGTTGTCTAAGTCGTGCTTTAATCTCATCAACATTGTTCTTACTAAACGGCACTTCCAAACGAGTATCATTACAATTTTGAGGAGGGAAATGCTTTGTGTGCCCAAACATTCTTAAAGCTACTTCAACGTTCTCAATTGTACTAAGGCTATCTAATATCTCTGATAAGATTGTACGAGCAATAGTATACTTGCTTTCACCCTGCCATTTTCCTGTCATACTTCTCGAAGCATCCAGGACAAATAGAATTCTTGTAGTTTTTGTTATTTCTTCTTCTTTCTCAGGATGCTGGGCATATAATTGAAAACTAAGAAGTGCTAGTAGTAGAATTATTATGTATGTTGACCTGCTTTTCAAAAAAACTTATTTGCTATTTATTCTTAACTCTTTTCCGTTTATAATAGTATTAATTAACCCAACTGAGAAAAATTAACTAAAACTTTTATTAACTATAGTCACCTAGAGTTTCTTCAATTTGAGATAAAGCTGTTTCAAGTTGTTTATCATTTGGAGGAATTCCATGCCATTGGTGAGTACCCATCATAAAATCAACACCCATACCCATTTCGGTATGCATTAAAACTATTATTGGATTTCCTTCAGCTGATAGAGTTTTTGAAAGGGACATTGTTTTGACAACATCGTCAATATCATTCCCATTCATTTCTATTACAGTCCATCCAAATGCTTCAAATTTTGCTTTCAAATCACCAAGTGGTAGCACGTCATCAGTAGAACCATCAATTTGCTTTTTGTTGTAATCAACTACAGCCACAACATTATTTATTTTGTGTGATCCAATATACATAGCAGCTTCCCAAACCTGTCCTTCTTCTAGTTCACCATCTCCCATTAAACAAAAAACAATCTTGGGATCCTTATTTAGTCGTTTTGCCAACGCAATACCAAGTGAAACAGATAAACCTTGTCCTAGCGAACCTGTGGCAATTCTTATTCCTGGTAATTCTTCTTGTGTAGCAGGGTGACCTTGTAATCTCGATTCTAATATCCTGAAAGTAGAAAGTTCCTCAATAGGAAATAGCCCTCTCCGAGCAAGAACACTGTAAAGAGCCGGGCTAATATGTCCGTTAGATACAATTAATAAATCTTCATTTAAAGCATCCATAGTGAATACTTCGGCATTGTAATCCATTACATCAAAATACATGGCTGTTAAAAAATCTGTACAGCCTAACGAACCTCCTGGATGTCCCGACTGAACTCCATGTACCATTCTTATGATGTCTCTTCTTACTTGCGATGCAATTTTTTTTAGTTTTTCAATATCCGACATATTAACACTTTGTTATACAAATAATTAGAATGCTTGACTAAAAATCATAGTTTCGTGTAAAAATAATATTATTTATATGCGCACCGAAAATCATTTATTAACAACTTATTAAAAAGATTAATTTTGTAATTAAATCGCTCCAAATAATGATAATATTCCGTAAGCTTTCCAAAAACAAGATTGTATTAGCTGTTTTTTTTGTAACTGTATTTGCATTTCAGATGACAGCACAGTACATTCAAGAAAGTCATTTGCAAGAGGAAATATGGATTGATTCAATTTATAATTCATTAAATCTAGAAGAGCGTATAGCCCAACTTATTTTTGTACGGGCAAATTATTCCGGAAAACCATATTTAAATTCAGTGGATACCTTGATATCTAAATATAATATTGGAGGTGTTGTTTTTTTTAAAGGAGATCCGGTTGCTCAGGTTATTAAAACAAATTATTGGAATTCTTTATCAAAAATACCATTGTTCGTGGCTATTGACGCAGAATGGGGACTGGGTATGCGGTTGAAAAACTCAATTTCATATCCACTTCAAATGACTCTTGGTGCCATTAGTAACAATAATCTGATTTATAGAATGGGACAACAGATTGGCGAGCAATGTAAACGTATGGGAATTCATATAAATTTTGCCCCTGTTGTAGATGTTAATAGCAATCCTAAGAATCCTGTAATTGGTATGCGATCGTTTGGACAAAACCCAAATATTGTAGCAGAAAAAGGTAATCTCTATATGTTAGGAATGCAGAGCAAAGGGTTGATAGCCTGTGCTAAACACTTTCCCGGACACGGCAATACGTATAAAGATTCTCATACTGATCTTCCGGTAGTAACAAGCTCTCGAAATATATTGAATAATCATGATCTTTACCCTTTTCAGTATTTAATTGATAATGGTGTAAATTCAGTCATGATTGCTCATTTATCAGTGCCTGCTCTCGATAAGAGTCCAAACATACCTTCAACTTTATCTCATAATATTGTTACTGAATTATTAATAGATAGCATGGGTTTTGAAGGCTTGATTATTACTGATGGACTTGACATGAAAGGTGTTACAAAATATCACAATGTGGGAATGGTTGCATTAAAAGCTTTAGAAGCTGGTAATGATATACTCTTAATTCCTGATGATGTTCCAGCTTCGATAATTAATATTAAGAATGCTGTTTTGAGTGGAAAAATAAGCGAGGAACGTCTAGCGCATAGCTGCAAGAAAATATTGAAATACAAATATTCGTCAGGGGCATGGAAAAAAACTGCAATAGATACAATAAACCTGTTAAGTGATCTAAACAAACAAAAATATTTTACCATTGCCGAGAAGCTTTTTGAATCATCTGTAACCATTGTTAAAAATGAAGAGGAGATATTGCCACTAAAAAAGAGCAATCCTCAAAAAAAAGCATTATTAGTTATTGGTACAAAAAAACAACAGGAAATCGAGAAAGTTCTTTTACAACATGGTGAGTTTGATAAATATAGCATTGAACATAACGCAAAAAGAAGAGTTAAGAAGAAATTAATCTCGGAAATGCAAGATTATAATTTGGTTGTTGTTGCAATGCTCAACACAAACATACTGGCTAGCAAACATTTTGGTATTACCAAAGGTGATGTTGAATTGGTCGAAAAGCTTGCCACAGAAACAAATGTTGTGCTGGATATATTTGCAAGCCCTTATGCCTTAAATCTCATTAATACCGAAGCTGTAAAAGCGATCATTATTTCTTATCAGGAAAAGCCAATTATGCAGAAAACCTCAGGAGAAATGATTATGCAAGGAGCCAACTGGTTTGGTACTTTACCAGTTGATGCAGGGAACTTCAAAATGGGAGATGGCTTGAATTATGGGGATACAAAACTTTTTACAGACAATCCAAAAACAATAGGTCTAAATATGGATATGTTGCGAAAAGTTGATTCAATAGCAATTAACGGAATTGAGATTGGTGCCTTTCCGGGATGTCAGATACTAGCAGCTAAGGATGGAGCTGTTTTCTATAATAAGTCGTTTGGACATCATACTTATGAGAAAAGAAATAAAGTTAAGTGGAATGATGTGTATGACCTAGCTTCTCTCACAAAAATACTTGCCACTACACCTGCAGTCATGAAAATGACTGAGCAGGATATTATTGATATTGATGGTAAACTTTCTGACTATTTACTGATGCTTAAGGGAACAGATAAAGCTGGTTTAAAATTTAACGAGGTGATGTCGCATCAATCAGGTTTGCAAAATTGGATTCCTTTCTACGCAAGTACAATTACAAAGAATGGTTGGGATTCTACGATTTACCAGGATTTTATTTCTGAAGATTTTCCTGTAAGAGTAGCGGATGGGATGTATGTAAAACAAGGATATAACCGTGTAATAATGGATAGTATAATGCAATCACAATTTCAGGATAGCTCATATCATTATTCAGGACTTGGTTTTTATTTACTGAAACAAATTATTGAGGATATTAATAATACATCCTTTGATGAATATATGTATGGTAATTTTTATGATACACTACAATTGAGATATCTGAAATTCAATCCTCGAAAATTCTTCGACCTTAACCAAATTATACCAACTGAAAACGATACAATATTCAGAAATCAGCAACTACATGGAGATGTTCACGATCAGGGAGCTGCATTATTAGGTGGGGTTTCGGGTAATGCCGGTTTGTTTGGAAATGCTTACAATGTTGCAGTTATGATGCAAATGTTCTTAAACGGAGGATCCTATGGTTATATTTCCTTTTTGAAGGAAGAGACTGTTGATCTGTTTAATAAATATCACTTTGCTGCTGACAGTAACAGACGCGGCCTTGGCTTCGACAAACCACTACTTTTGTTTGAGGAACATCGCACAAATTGTAAAGATGCCTCACCTTCTAGTTTCGGGCATTCAGGGTTTACAGGTACTTATGCATGGGCTGATCCAGAAAATGGACTTGTTTATGTATTTTTGTCTAATCGGGTTCATCCTGATATGAGTAATGATATATTAATGGATTTGGATATTCGCACAAATATCCATCAGCTGTTTTATGAAGCTTTAAAGCCAGGTAATTAATATTTTAAGTAAAGATTTTGAGAATGAGCGATAAATCAAAAAATATTCTTCTTTGGGTAATTGCAATAATATTAACTGTAGGGTTAGTTATTTACCAACGATCAACCGGACCCACTTATCCTATACGTGGCAAAGTAACAATTGATGGTGAAGTGATTAAGTACAAACTTATAAGGACATTTGGCGGTGACCAAGACGCTTTGGTGGAAATATTTACAGACAGTAAAGAGATCAGCGGAAGCATAAAACAAAAAAGGTTTAAAAGTCACGATGAATGGTCGACTACTGATATGAAACGTAAAGAAGGTAGAATTGTGGGTGTGATACCCAATCAACCACCTGCTGGAAAAGTTGAATACACAATTATTCTACACAATAATAATATTGATTATGTTCTAACTGAGGATCCTGTGATTATACGCTTCAAGGGCGCGGTTCCAATGGCTGTATTATCACCTCGCATATTTTTCATGTTCTTTTCAATGCTTTTCGCTTTGAGGGTAGGACTTGAAGTATTTTTCAGAGGAAAAGACACAAAGTATTATACAGGTGTTGTACTTATTGCATTATTTATTGGTGGTCTAATTTTAGGCCCCATAGTTCAAAAGTTTGCTTTTGGCGCATATTGGACTGGATGGCCGTTTGGGCATGATTTGACAGATAATAAAACGTTGTTTACTTTTATTTTTTGGGTAGTAGCCTGGTTTGTTTTGAGAAAAAAACCGCAAAATAAACTTTGGCCAATTATTGCTGTGCTTTCTATGATTTTAGTTTATTCAATTCCTCATAGTGTACTAGGTTCGGAAATTGATCATACAAAAGATGTAAAACAAAATACTGAAACAATTAAAAACTGATGATACTTACATTTATTATAATAATTGCGACAGCTATTATATCTATAGCTGCTTTTAACAATACAGAACTGTTTAATAAGCTGAAATTCAATGCCTATCAGATAAAACATTCAGGGGAAAAATGGCGATTTTTTAGCTATGCACTGGTTCACTCAGGGTGGATACATTTGATAATAAATATGTATGTTCTGTATTCATTTGGTGGGGTAGTAGAAAGATTTTTTTCTGTTAATTTTGGTGCTCTAGGTTTGCTTTATTACGCGCTACTTTATTTAGGAGGAGTATTATTTTCAACATTATTCGATTTTGGGAAGCATAAAAACGATATGTATTACAATGCTGTAGGTGCTTCAGGTGCCGTGTCGGCAGTGGTTTTTTCCAGTATACTCGTATTTCCATCTGGAAGCATCTTTCTTTTTCCAATTCCTTTTCCTTTACCATCGTGGGTTTTTGGAATCGCTTATCTAATCTACTCGGCCTACATGGGTAAAAAGGGTGTTGACAACATTGGGCACAATGCTCATTTTTGGGGCGCTATTTTTGGAATTGTACTAACAATAATTATAGTTCCAAATGTTATTCCGAATTTTTTCTCATCTCTTTTTAATTAATTAATATATACTCAAATATGAAGAAATTTATAAAGTCATTGATAATAGTTTGTTTTACGGTTTTTATTACCTCCTGTGCTGGTCCATTTACAATTGAAGATAGCGGCTCAACTGTAAACCTGACTAATGATGATCCATTTGAAATAGAGCTTGAAGGAAATGCTTCAACTGGTTATACATGGCAGGTAATGCCATTTGATTCAACTGTTATTAAACAAGTTGGCGAACCTGAGTTTAATTCTAAAGATGGCAAAATTGGGTCAGGCGGAATGATTACTTTTAAATTTCAAACTATCGGCGACGGACAAACTGATCTGTTGTTAGTTTACAGGAGATTATGGGAAGAGAACGAGCCGCCAGCAAAAAAGTTTGAACTGAAAATTGTTGTTGGTACTATGGGTAGAATACTTGAAGATTGATCTCTCTCTTTTTAAGTGACTAATTCAATCCCGGATCTGATGGAAAATTAGGCCAATAACTATATTTATCACCAAGTGGTGCAAGTAATTGTTTCCACATGTTTTTAGGATCAATTTTTAGTATATCCTTATTTAAGCCTGTTGAAACTACCCATGAGTTTCTTTTCAATTCTTCTTGCAACTGATCAGGTGACCAACCAGAATATCCTATTGAAAACCTTATGTCGTTAGGAGTTATAGATTTAAGTAGAATCATTTCCTTAATTACTTCAATATCACCACCCCAATATATTCCCGAACCAATTTCTATTGAACCTTCTATATAATCACCAATAGAATGAACAAAGAACAAGCTGTTTGTTTCAACAGGTCCGCCTACATACAGTTGACCATCAAAATCAGGAAAATCTTTAACTATAGAATTAAACTTATGTACTACTGGCTTGTTTAATACTAATCCGAATGAGCCTTCATCATTGTGTTCAGCGAGCAGTACCACTGCACGCCCAAAGTAAAAGTCACCCATAAGAGGTTCCGATAACAATAGTCTGCCTTTGGCTGGTTTAAGGTTGTTACTACCTACTTTAACAAATTTATCCATCTCGCTCATTCGAACTTTTTTAATTATTTTTACACAGTTTTAATTACAAAAAACATACCAATATTTTGACCGTTAAACATAATCATCAAAAATATCAAAGTCTAAGCAGCGAATATCCTTTTTTCGAATATCAAAGTTATTCATTTTTTCTGAAAAATGGAAATCTTGAGGCCGAATATTGTTTTAACCTTGCCGACAAGTATTTGTTTAAGCCCACAATCAAAATACCTATCAGGAAATTTTACACACTAGATGAGACTAAAATAGGGCACTTCAGTAATTTTGTCTTTCATATTGGAATGGTTGAGTTGATAAGTTATTGGAAAGCAGCTTGTCCTCCAAAAGTAATAATTAGGCCACATAATCTTGATGATAAACAGATCGCCTGGTGGAAGAAACTATACTTTCTTGGCTTGGGCGAATTCTTTTATCTTAATAATATTACTACTGATGAAAATTCATTCATGTCAATTTTTTCCCATGGTGAGAAAATTAATTCGTCAAATCTGAAACTGGATGCTGATAGAGTTATTGTTCCTATTGGAGGTGGCAAGGATTCGGTAGTAACCCTGGAATTACTAACAAAAAGTATTAAGAAAGTAATTCCAATGATTATTAATCCTCGCGAAGCAAGTATTGCGACAATAGAAACTGCTGGTTACAACAGAGATCAATCGATTATTATCAACCGGAAGATTGATGGAAAGCTTCTGGAACTTAATGAATTGGGATTCCTAAACGGCCATACTCCTTTTTCAGCAATTGTGGCATTTACCGGAGTGTTGAGCTGTGCTATATCCGGAGTTGCTAATATTGCACTATCGAATGAGAGTAGTGCAAATCAAAGCACAGTTCCTGGTTCAAAAATTAATCATCAGTATTCTAAAACATTTGAGTTTGAATATGATTTTGACTGGTATATAAAAAAATATATTCATCCGGGTATAAATTACTTCAGCTTTTTAAGGCCGGTAAATGAGTTGCAAATTGCTAAGATGTTCTCAAAATACTCTGAATATTTTTCCAGTTTCAAAAGTTGTAATGTTGGTAGTAGGACAGATAGTTGGTGCGGTGAGTGTCCTAAATGTCTTTTTACGTATATAATTTTGTGCCCCTTTATTGCACCTGATAAGCTAGTATATATTTTTGGGAAAGATTTAATGAATGAAATATCGCTCAGTGAAACATTTAAGGAGCTTACAGGTGTTTCCGACGTAAAGCCGTTTGAATGTGTAGGTACACCTGATGAAGTTTTGGCAGCTTTATGGAAGTTTTCACAACAATACCAAAACAATCCAGTACTGTTAAAAGAAATGGAATTATTTGATTACAAGGAGATTGATTATAATAAACTTATTTCCGAATATAATACTGAGCATCTAATTCCTGAAGAATTTGAGATTATACTTAAAAATGTTTTAAATGATTGAGTTGTTTAATTCCTTTATTTCTGATGCATCAAGAGTTCTGATACTTGGTTTTGGTAAAGAAGGAAGATCGACATATAGTTTTCTAAGAAAACAATTCCCTGGGCTACAACTGGGAATTGCCGATATAAATTCTGAGATCGAAAAAGATACTGAGTTATCAAATGACGATAAACTGGAATTATATTTGGGGAGTGGTTATCTGAAATCACTTAAGCTTTTTGATATAATTATAAAATCTCCGGGGATAATTATTGGTAGTATAGATAGTGAATTAGTAGATAAAATAACGTCACAAACTGATTTGTTTTTGAAATGTTATGCTTCCCAGGTTGTTGGTGTAACCGGAACAAAGGGTAAGAGCACGACAGTCAGCCTTATCACTCATTTTCTTAAAGCAGTTGGTAAAAAAACTTTACTGATAGGAAATATAGGTGTTCCAGCATTCGATATGATTGATGCAATAGAAAAAGACACAATAATTGTTTATGAACTTTCAGCGCATCAGTTGGAATATTTACATAGGTCCCCTCATATAGCAGTATTATTAAATGTATTTCCTGAACATCTCGATTATTTTTATAGCTACAATAATTATTGTAAAGCAAAATTCAATATTTATAAATTTCAGAACAAAGAAGATTGCTTAATTGCCAATGAATCTCTTATTAGCAAGATCCCAGACAGGAAACATCGATTTATTGAAGTTTCTCACGATACCTATGATTTGAAAATTAAGAAATCACCGTTAATGGGTGATCACAATATCATAAATATTAATGCTGCACTTCTTGCTGCAAATGAAGTAGGTGTGTCTATTAATGACGCTATCAATTCATTAGATAGCTTTATGAGCTTACCCCATCGTTTGGAAAATATCGGTGAATTTAGAGGCATTACATTTATTAACGATAGTATATCTACAGTGCCTGAATCAACAATTGCTGCTGTTAAGGCATTCGGTAATATTGACACTCTAATTCTCGGGGGGTACGACCGTAGATTGGATTATTCTCAATTGATTGAATTTCTTGAGACTTCGAATATTCGTAATTTTATTTTTCTTGGGATGGCAGGCGACAGGATGTTTGATATCTTCGGCACAGATACTACTAAAAGATTATTTAAGGCCAATTCAATTGAAAGTGCTTTTAAAATAATAGTTCAAAATACAGCAAAGGGAAGTATATGCTTGTTGTCTCCAGCGGCTGCAAGTTACGACCAGTTCCATAATTTCGAACATCGAGGAGATACATTCAAAGCATTAGCTGTTAGGCTTTAAGGGTTATTTAAGTCAGATATTTAATTATAGCTTTTGACAAATTGTAGTTTAAAAATTAAATTTAAAAACTGTTTTTCTTAGTTTTGTAGATTCCTGATAAGAATTCATTTTTATGCTAAAATCTTTATCCATAGTTAATTATGCATTGATCGAAAATATTGAGATTGGGTTTACAGAAGGATTTTCGGTTATAACAGGCGAAACGGGAGCTGGAAAATCTATTATACTTGGTGCATTTTCAATGATTTTGGGTAAAAGAGCTGACCTCAATATTCTCAGAAATAAATCAAAGAAATGTGTTATCGAAGGTGTTTTCGACAATAGAAATTTGTCATTACAAAAGTTCTTTGCTGATAACGATCTTGATTATGACAATCAGACTATAATAAGACGTGAGATACTTCCATCCGGAAAATCAAGAGCATTTATTAATGATACTCCTGTTAATCTAGGGCTCTTGGTTTATCTTGGAAATAAGTTTGTTAATGTTCACTCACAACACGAAACTCTTCAGTTATCAGATGCTTCATTTCAATTAAATGTACTGGATGATTTTATTAACAAACCCAATTTGTTAACTAAGTATAAAAATGTTTACGAACGCTATAATTCTTTAACAAGCAGATTGGAACAATTAATTGAGTTAAATAATAAAGCAATAAAAGACGAAGACTATTTAAAATATCAGTTGGAAGAGTTGAACAATGTTTCATTAAACACTCAAGATATTGATGAGCTTGAAACCAGGGCACAATACCTTGAACATGCTGAAGAAATTAAGCTGGCCTTAGCAAATGCAGAATCTATACTCAATAATGATGAAAGTTCTTTGACTAATAATCTCTCAGAACTAACAAAAATTGTTGGAAATATCCAGTCCTACTTACCAAATGTTAAAACAATTGTGCAACGACTAAATAGTCTTACAATTGAGTTAAAGGATATACAGGATGAAATTGAGATAATGAATCGAGATGATAATTTCGATACGCGCGAATTACAGCTTGTTAACGAAAAACTGAGTGCTGTTTATTCATTAATTCATAAGCACCACGTTCAAACTGTAACTGAACTTATCAATGTTAAAAAAGAATACGAAGAAAAGCTGAATAGCATAAGTTCAATGGGAGAGGAGATTGAAGCCATAAATAATGAATTGTCGACTGTTAAAAAAGAATTGATCGAAAATGCAAATGAGCTCCATGATGTTCGTATCAACGGATGTGATAGTTTTTCAAATGCTGTGTTGACGATTTTAAGGCAAGTAGGAATGAAAGATGCCGGATTTGTTACGCGAATTGAAAAATTACCTGAATTTGGGATTGCGGGTTTGGATAAAGTACAGTTTGTGTTTAATGCTAATCTCGGAGTTGAACCTGGCGAAATTAGTAAAATTGCATCGGGGGGTGAACTTTCAAGACTTATGCTAGCCATTAAATCGCTGATTAATAAAAAGCAAATGCTCCCTACTGTTATTTTCGATGAGATTGATGCGGGTGTTTCTGGTGAGATTGCTGGGAAGGTGGGTAGTATAATCAAGAAAATGGCAAAAAAACATCAGGTTATTTCCATTACACACTTGCCGCAAATCGCATCTAAGTCTGATCATCATTATAAAGTACATAAATCAATAGTAAATAACTCAACTTTTACTACAATTAGCAAACTCAATAATGAAGGTAGGGTAGAGGAGCTGGCCAAAATTTTAAGTAACGAAAGGGTTACCGCAACTGCTTTGGATGTAGCCAGGGAATTGATGGATGAGAAGTAATGTATTGCACCCCTTATTCGCATTCATCGAGTATGAAAATCATTTCCTTAATTGTATTTACCTGAATCAGGCCTGTAAATGACCCATTTTTTGTCAAACCCCATTTCATGTGATTTGTAAGTTTGGCCCTTATCTGATACAACTACAAAACGAAATGTACGAAACGGATGCTCTCCGTCCATTAGTAGTGTACGGAAATCCTCAAAGCGAACAAGAAACTTTGTTTTTGTGTTCTCTTCTAGTTTAACTGGGAATGGATTTGATTCTAATAATGATTGCAAGGAGTAATTGTTAAACTCTCTTTTGGCGGTTATCAATTCGATTTTGAGATCCTTCAACTCTACTTCTTTTATTGCAGATAACTTAATAAATACTGCACTTATCTTGCCTTTTTGTTTTTGAATACTAATGCTTAATGTAAGTTCCGGGTATCGTTGAAGTGATAGTAAATAATATCTTACTTGTTTTTTCCTGTAATTATAGACAGTAATTACCAATATCACAATTATAATTATAGTTATGTAAATTACTGTGCTTTCCATATTAAGCAAAGATAATATTTAAGAATGATATTTTATGTGGATTTAATCCTTAAGGATCCATGCTTCTCTATAAGTAAAAGGGAGTTGTTGTTTTGCATACATTACTTCTTGCAGGCTATTGAATTTGTTTAAATAAACTCTGTATTTGTCATTCTTTACAAGAATGTCACAGTTCTTAAATTCATTATTTTTAAGTCTTCTACATGCTTCCCTTGCATCGTGCATATTTGCATGGCTTCCAAATATTAAGTAATAAGTATTTGATGTACTTCTTGAAGCCATGGTCGGAATAATTATATTGCTATCATTTCCATCATCGCAAATATCAGGGACTCTAAGTTGGTCTTTTCTTTGACCGAACCATAATGAAATATAATTTTCGCTTATTCCGATTCCTGCACAAATCCATTTCTTATTAGCGAAATTATCCCTGGTTAATATCATATCTAATGTTTCTTTTGAATCCGACCAAAGATTAATAATCGAGTCAGCATTAAAATCTTCCTCTATAAATGTGACTAATTCATAGCC
>Ga0187827_10000746_pt1 | contig 49902 bp, 44 predicted proteins | sample ETNtaG_39_FD_167969 | JGI IMG/M metagenome (GOLD analysis project Ga0187827, IMG submission 167969) | Marine microbial and viral communities from oxygen minimum zone, Eastern Pacific Ocean - ETNP2014_SV_150_PacBio MetaG (Illumina Assembly) | ecosystem: Environmental > Aquatic > Marine > Hypoxic...
TTAATATCAACAAACTTCCATTCTCCTGTTACACACTGTGTAGTTCATTAGTAACAAAGTCCTTTACTTCTTTCCGCAATACCAGAGAAGGGTAACCGTCTTCAATAACACTTCTCACTCCCACTCAATAGATTGAATATTTGAAACCCTTATAGATAAAGGGATACAGAGGTGTTTTTCTGACTGTGTCAAATATGTGTTACTATGTTTTTTTGTCCTGTTTATTCATATTTTTCTTAACTCTAAGTTTTGTTCTGCAGAACAAATTTATTAATCAGCAAATTTAACTCTAATCAATTGGCTACTTCATGCACATACATTGAATCTAAAAATTCATTATCCAAAAAATCACTGAATCCGTTTATTGAATCTGCGCTAATATTAATTTGGTTAACAAAAAATATCGTTGCAATTCCTTTTTTGGGGTAAATCCTTATGTTGCTGTGAGAACCAATCCCTCCTCCTGGTTTTCCAAAATACCGGTTGTTTTTTAACAGACCTGTATGCCAACCAAGTGTTGTTTCTATCAAAACGTCGTCACTGTTTTTCTGTTGAGAATAAAAATGGTCTTTCATCTCAGCAGACAATATGATTGATTCTCCATTTAACTGGTCTTTTAAAAGTTTGGCTATACCCCGAGCGTTCCCATAAAGTCCTCCATAAGCTGCGCCATTATGATAAACATAATTGATTTGCTTCCAGCTTTTTTCACTACCCCTAATATACTTATTGGCCAAAATCATTCTCATCACACCATGAATGAGGTTAAACCGTTTTTGATACTCCTTTGCCTGTAAAGTAGGGTTATGAATAAGAAAACCCATTTCCTTATCTTTGATTCCAAGAGGTACAAAGATATTGTTTTCGATATAGGCCGTGTATTCTCCACCACTTATTTTCTCTATGACTTTACCAAGTAACCAATAAGAAATATTTGAATACTGATATTTTTCTCCTGGCTCAAAATCAAGTTCATTGTTTTTGACTAAAATGGCTTGCAACGATTTATTTTCGTTATGAGTATCATGCTCTTCAAGCAGATGAAACCAATTCAAAGGAGCCGGATTCGAAATACCTGAAGTTTGGTTTAATAGGTGCCTTATTTTTACCTTATCTCCATAAGGATGCTCTTGAAAATAGAGGCTAAGTGAATCATCCAGTGAAAGTGCACCTTTTTGAACCAGCTGAAGAATTGCTAAGGCAACAATTGGTTTAGTTGAAGAATTCATCATAAAAGTCGTGTTGGGAGTAACGGGAAGATCGTTTTTTACATCCCTCCAACCGCCATTGTATTCAAATATTGGCCCTTCCTTGTTTAGGACAAGATATTGAATCCCGGGGATTTCCTTTTTAACGACGCCATCCAAATACTGTTTAACCCTTTCAGTGGTGTCATTAATAGAATGTTCCATTTCTCGAGAACAGGATATGGTAGTCATTAATATTGTCACCAAAAGTGTCAGTTTTTGAATCATTTAATATTTATGTAAATTATTGATTTTACTCATTTTATTCCCACTCAATAGTACACATGAGAAAAACCCCAGTGTTTATAAGGGTTTGCGACGTCTGTTTTACTAGTGTGTAGTTAGTGTGTAGTAAACAGGTTATTTTAAATTTGTTCCTTTCCTTCATTATCAATAACTTACCATGTTCTAACTACACAGTGTGTAGTGAATTACTCTTCTTTGTAATCCTGTTCTAGAACTCCCTTTTCTTTCAGGGTTTTTATAAGTTTTTCTAGTCTTACAAGTGCAACCACTCCTACTAAACCAAAACAAAATGCTGCTGCTGCAAGTCCATCCATTCTTTTCTCCTTTTAATTCTCTACTCTATTCCCACTCAATTGTAGCAGGTGGCTTGCTTGAAATATCATAGGCAACTCGGGACACGTCAGCAATTTCATTCATGATGCGATTGGAAATGATCTCCAGCAATTCTGGGTCCAGGCGCGCCCACCGGGCGGTCATAAAATCGATTGTCTCAACCGCACGCAAGGTAATCACCCAGGTATAACGCCGGGCATCACCTACCACGCCGACTGATTTAACCGGCAGGAATACTGCGAAGGCCTGACTAACCTTGTTATAGCAATCGGCCCGGTGCAGTTCTTCCATAAAGATGGCGTCCGCCTGTCGCAACACATCACAGTATTCTTTCTTAACTTCTCCAAGCACTCTCACCCCAAGCCCCGGTCCCGGGAATGGATGGCGGTAGACCATGTCGTGGGGAAGACCGAGTTCCAAACCAATCTTTCTGACTTCATCTTTGAACAATTCCCGCAGTGGCTCGACCAGCTTCAGTTCCATGTCTTCTGGCAGGCCACCCACGTTGTGGTGTGATTTAATTACGTGGGCCTTGCCGGTTTTAGAGCCAGCGGATTCGATGACGTCCGGATAGATCGTGCCCTGTGCCAGCCACTTCACACCATCTATCTTCGACGCTTCTGCGTCAAACACTTCGATAAAAGTATTGCCAATAACTTTGCGCTTTTGCTCAGGATCATCGATTCCCTTTAACCTGGACAAGAACTGTTCCTGGGTATTGGCTCTTATTACTTTCAAGCCCATATTATTGGCAAAGGTTGCCATCACCTGATCGCCTTCGTTGAGTCGCAACAAGCCGTTGTCTACGAACACGCAGGTCAGTTGATCACCAATGGCCTTATGCAGCAGCGCGGCAACCACGGAAGAATCAACACCACCGGATAATCCAAGCAGCACTTGATCGGCTCCGACAGTCTCACGTACCGTGCCAATTGCATCTTCTATGATGCTGGCTGGATTCCAAAGCGAATCGCATTCACAAATTTCGTGTATGAAGCGTTCCAGAATTCGCAGCCCCTGCAGCGTGTGAGTTACTTCGGGATGAAACTGAATGCCGTACAGTTTTTTCGATTCGTCACTCATTGCCGCAATGGGTGCGCTTTCGGTGGCGGCGATAACACGAAAGCCGGCAGGAAGTTGCACGACCTTGTCACCGTGGCTCATCCATACATCCAACTGCGCCTTTCCGGACTCCGAAATGTGATCCTCGATATCCCGCAGCAAGTCATTGTCATTACTGACCTCCACCCGGGCATAGCCAAATTCCGATTTGGATGAGGCCTCCACCTTGCCACCCAGTTGCTCGGCCATGGTATGCATGCCGTAACAAATGCCGAGAATAGGAGTACCAAGTTCAAACAGAAATTCTGCCGCTTGAGGTGATTCAGCCAGGGTAGCGGTCTCAGGCCCGCCGGAGAAAATAATTCCCTGGGGCGCAAACTCTGCAACTAGTTTCTGCTCGCAGTCATAATCCCAGATTTCACAATAGACCCCCAATTCGCGAACGCGCCTGGCAATGAGTTGGGTGTATTGAGAACCGAAATCAAGAATAAGAATCTTCTGGCTGTGAATATTAGCTGTTGTCATTTAAATTTTACAGAAGGTATTAAAATACTAACTGAGCCCACAATCGAACGAAGGTAGTGAACGACGATCAAAAAATATTGAAACAATGTTCTATCTTCCAGCTGGTTGGATGGGTCATTTATTGCGCAATAAAGGGCCCATCCCCCTCAAGAAATCCTATAGTTAGGGGCTTCCTTGGTTATAGAGACATCGTGAACGTGTGATTCACTCATACCTGCACCAGTAATCTTCACAAACTGTGCCTTTGTGCGCATCTGCTCAATATCGGCACAACCGGTATAACCCATGCTCGACCTTAAACCGCCCATCAATTGATGCACAATGGCTGACATCGGGCCCTTGTATGGCACCCGCCCCTCAATGCCTTCCGGCACCAGCTTCTCGGTGCCCGACTCGATATCCTGAAAATAGCGATCGCTGGAACCCTGAGAGTGAGACATGGCCCCTAATGAGCCCATGCCCCGATAGGCTTTGTAGGACCTGCCCTGGTATAACTCTACCTCACCAGGTGCTTCTTCCGAACCGGCCAGCAAGCTACCAATCATCACCACGTTGGCACCCGCAGCGATCACCTTGGCGACATCGCCAGAAAAACGAATACCTCCATCGGAAATTACACATACGTCTGAGCCTTTCACCGCCTCTACTACATTCGCTACTGCAGATATCTGCGGCACACCGACACCTGTGACAATTCGCGTAGTGCAAATGGATCCCGGACCTATGCCTACCTTCACCGCATCCACCCCGGCCTTGACCAGGTCTTTGGCGGCGCCTGCTGTTGCGATATTTCCCCCTATGACTGAAATCTCGGGGTAGAGTTTTTTTACTCGACCGACTTGATCCAGTACCAACTGCGAATGTCCGTGGGCGGTATCGACTACAATGATATCTACACCGGCTTCAACAATGGCATCGACCCGGTCGACTGCATCGGCACCGGTGCCAACTGCTGCCGCTACCCGCAATCTGCCCAATTCATCCTTGCAGGCATTGGGGAAATCTTCTGACTTGCGAATATCCTTCAGTGTAATTAGCCCCCTCAATTCGAAATCACCATTTACCACCAGTATTTTTTCGATACGGTGTCGATGCAATAATTCCTTTACTTCATCGTGAGTGGCATCTTCCTTGACGGTAACAAGACGATCCTTAGGCGTCATGATCGATGTTACCGGTGCATCCAGATTCACTTCGAAGCGTACATCCCGGCTGGTTACTATTCCTACCAGTCCACCGCTATCGATAACCGGCATACCGGAAATATCATGCTCTTGCATGGAGGCAGCAAGGTCTCGAATTGTTGCTGTAACCGGAATAGTTATAGGGTCCTTAACGACCCCACTTTCATACTTTTTGACAATGCGTACTTCCTTGGCCTGCTTCTCTATATTCATGCTCTTGTGAATCACACCCAGACCACCTTCCTGCGCCATGGCAATAGCAAGGCGGGATTCAGTCACTGTATCCATCGCCGAGGAAATGAGTGGAATATTGAGCGCAATAAATTGCGTCAGTCTGGTGTTCAGATTGGCTGAGTTAGGTAGAAAGGTTGAGTGGGCAGGCAGGAGCAGAACATCATCAAATGTTAAAGCCTCTTCAGCAATACGTAACATAAGATTACCAATATCCGCAAAAAGAGGATTATACAGATGGGGGTCAGTCTTGTACAGGTTCTGGCGTGGAGCGAAAACCGCTTATACTGAAAAGAGGCGTCTGCCGTCATTCAAAGTTCAGGCGGGCGATAGCTATGCCGTGTGATCAATTGTATGTTCATAGCAACAGTCCTCTTTGCCACCAAGCTGAATCATATAGCAGAATATTCCTCAAATCCCAATAACACAAACCTTGCAGAGGATACTCCGTATGTGGCTCGAGATGATTTCTGGTGAATCTCCAGCCACGGCTTCACTTGCCCCTTGATAGCAAGCAACCATACAATGCACAAAGACAGAAAACAGCACAAGCGGGATCATGACCCAGGATCAAAACAGTAAATTCGACTACAAGAAGCTGGCGCAAGAGCCTACCATCCACTTCCTTGGCCTGGCCGTGGTTATTTTTGCCCTGTTTGAAATAAGTGCTCCAGGCGATATTAAGCAGCTTGAAGTCAACCGCAGCGAGATCAATGCGAGAATTCTGTTGCAGGAAATCACCAGTGGGGAAGCCGCTACAGAGCAGCAAAGGCGCGCGATCGAATTCGCCTATGTGGAAGAGCAACTATTGGTAAAAGAGGCACAGGAGCTGGGACTCGATAACGATGCCCGCATCGATGATATGCTGGCCCAGAAAATGCGCCATGTCCTCAGTGGTGACCTGATCCAGCCCACAGATGAGGAATTAGAGCAATTCTACCAAACCAATATCGAGCGCTATCGAGTTGCACCCCGACTTACTCTGGATGAGCTTGTACTCAATGATAGCAGCGAACTGAGTGATGAGTTGGCCCGGCTATTTGCCGCCGGTACCAACATGGATGAAATAGCTGGCCAGGTCGATAGCAGTACAGGCGTACTGCCACGGGTAACCCAGACTGATATTGCCAATATCTTTGATATCGAATTCTCCCGACAGGTATTCTCTGCTCAGATTGATGAATGGGTTGGAGCCTTTAGCTCTAATCGTGGGCAGCACTGGTTGCAGCTAAAATCAAAAACAGAAGCACTAATACCAGAATTATCTGAAATAGCCGATCGGGTAAGACTGGACTGGATTGCATTGGAGGAAGAGAACAGACTGCAAATTGAAATTGACAAGCTGCTGGAAAGCTATTCGATTCTTATCAATGAAGATGCCGAGTTGCTTTGATTAGCTCCACAATAAAAATGGTGGCCACTAAATTTTTCAATCTATTGCCACTAGGTTTTCTGCTAACGGGAAGCGCCAATTTATTTTCCCATGATATTGATGTCACCAGTGTTGCCCGGCTATTGCTAGACGAACTAGACACGGGCCAATACAGTCTCTCGGTTGTCGATCAACAGGTTCCTCCGCTGTTCAACTTGCAAAACAGCATCCCGGCTAATTGCACAAGTCAGCCACCGTCGCGCTATAGCTATCGCTTCTCCTGTGATCCAGCGCTGTTAAGTGAAAATTCCCTGAGCTTTCCCTGGGGGCTGGAAGGTGTTGTCGTGGTTGCTAAATGGCTGGATGGCACCGAGGCCTCCGGCTACTTTCCGGGCGATGGCAATTTTATCGAAGTTCCCATGAGCGAATTAAAAGCCGGTTCCGGATCACTGTTAAATCTGGCCAGTCGGTATCTGGCATTGGGTGTGGAGCACATCCTGTTTGGGATAGATCATTTGTTATTCGTACTGGGCCTACTTCTGCTCGTTAAGGGTTTCTGGACACTGATTAAAACAGTCACCGCGTTTACAGTGGCCCACAGCCTCACCCTGGCCTGTGCAGTTTTGGGTTATATCCCGCTTCCGGGCGCGCCGATAGAAGCCTTGATTGCCCTGTCGATACTATTTCTGGCCCGGGAGATCCTGATGGGCCAGCGCGGCCAGATTACTCTGGTTCACTACAAACCCTGGCTGGTGGCTTTTGTATTTGGCCTGATTCACGGGTTTGGATTTGCCAGTGCTTTGGGCGAGCTGGGTTTACGCGACGGCGATATCCCTCTTGCTCTGCTATTTTTCAATCTCGGGGTGGAAGCAGGCCAGGTAGCTTTCATCGGCCTGCTGGTGCTGTTTAATTTTGCACTGGGAAAATTGCTGGAAAGATTCATTCCGTGGATACAAACCACGCTGGCTTACTGTCTGGGCGGCGTGGCTACTTTTTGGTTTATCGAGCGATTATCACCGCTAATCATAGTTTGAACAGGAAGAAGATTTTTAGGGCGATTAATACCGCAGATCCTGACCACACCTCATCGCCCCTTTACTGCTCCTGGTATTGTTGATGGCAGCTTTCGCATGGGGGGTACAGGGAATCATTACCCGCATTGAATAAGGCTTCCTCGTCCTGGTTACCCACAGCGGTAATAACTTCTCTAGCTGCTGTGATCATCTGGTTGTTGTAGCCCTGCCAGTCCTCCTCAGCTGCCCAGCCCTTATCCTCGGGTCCTGCACCGCCATCAGCGAGTAAGTTGCCGGCGGCAATAACGGTGAGCGCCGCATTTTCTATTTCCTGCCACTCTGCATCAGACTCCAGCTCATAGGCCCCCCAGATTGTTGCGGTTGTGGGGGCAATAACGGCAGTCATGACTTCCTTAACTGTGAGTAGTGATTCGGACTGGGCGGTAATTTGCGGTTGCACGGCCAGAGTGGGCAGCAACACCAGCATGCTGAGAAGGCTCAGCTTTTTCCAATCTGTTATTTTGAGCATACTCATGGTTCCTGTCGGGAATTCTTGGTTCGGCTATTATTGCAATTCGCAGTGTACATCATATGACCTGAATCAAATGTATCCAAGCTAATATAACAGCTGCCAGATCCGATTTACCGTGACAACGCCTCTGATTCCATTAAACTATCGGCCTCACTCTGCCTTGAGTCGGGATTCACACCAGATCCTGCTACTCAGTCAACGAGTCAGCGACTACATATTTACGGAATACACACCAGGGGGATACCCAATTGAAATTGATACAACGAATGACATGCCTGATTTCACTACTAGCACTCATTAGCAGCCCCGCGCTTGCAGATATATGGGACGAAGCAGAACATGGCTATGCAGACAGCGATGGTGTAAAAATTCACTATGCCACGGTCGGCGAAGGCCCTCTGGTGGTGATGATTCATGGCTTTCCCGATTTCTGGTATAGCTGGCAAGATCAGATGGAGGGTCTGAAAGACAACTTCAAAGTGGTAGCCATAGACCAGCGCGGTTATAACCTGAGTGATAAACCGGAAGGGGAAGAAAATTATAATATGCGGTCTCTGGTGGGTGATGTTGCCGCGGTAATTCGTCATCTTGGTGAAGAATCAGCCACTATCGTCGGCCATGACTGGGGCGGCATAGTGTCCTGGCAATTTGCCTTTAATCTGCCGCAGATGGTGGACAAACTGGTTATTCTCAATCTGCCACATCCCAATGGCATGGCGCGTGAGCTAGCCAACAATCAGGAACAACAGCAAAACAGCGGCTACGCCAGAACCTTTATTGCCGGCTCGCCCTCCGATCCTGATATCTTTTTCGGCAATCCCATGACGCCACAGACTTTGTCCGGCTGGGTGAGCGATCCCGCAGCGCGAGAGAAATACGTGGCAGCTTTTGAGCAATCCAGCTTTGACGCAATGCTGGCCTATTACAAGCAGAACTATCCCCGTGTCGATGCCAATACACCGCCACCGCCTCCAGTACCCAGATTGACTATGCCAGTATTGGTATTCCACGGGCTGCAGGATACCGCCCTGCACTCCGATGGCCTGAACAATACCTGGGATTGGATCGATGCGGATACGACAATTGTTACTGCACCTGAATCGGGCCATTTCGTGCAACAAGATGCGGCTGAACTGGTTACATCCACATTGAAATGGTGGTTGCTGGCCAGACCCTGAAGTAGATTACCGCGGCGTTGTTGACCACTTGCTACGTAACGCGGCTCTGTCGATTTCGACTCCTCGCAGGTAAACCTGCGAGATGGTCCGGGTATTGCGAATATTATCGAGTGGATTTGCATCGAGAACAATAAAGTCTGCGCTCTTTCCCACTGCTAATGTGCCTAGTTCACTCAAGCCGAGTCTTTGCGCCGGTTTGCTGGTTGCTGCAACGAGTGCCTGCATTGGAGTCATCCCAAGACGAACAAATATCTCCAACTCCCGGTGCCCGGCATAACCGAAATAGTGATTCGGTACGGCACCGGCATCCGTGCCAAGAATGATATCCACATCCGCTGCGATAAGACGGGCAAAGCCGTCCCGCAGGGCCTGTTCATAAGCGGTAAAATCTGCCGTTCTTGCAGGTCTAGCATCGAATACATTGCCTAGACTTTCTCTTACTGCCTGGGGAATTGCATCAGTGAGAAAAGCATCATCGGCAATGCGTTCACGGCGTAATTCACCCAGCCCCAGATTGGGTATGATAAATGCGTCTTGCTCCTTTATCTGGGCGATCAGTGTGTCATCCATGCCATTTTCTATGCGACCGTGGAGGAAACCACTTACTCCAGCATCGAGTAGATCTGGCATATCACTGGCAGCTTGCTGATGCACGAACACTTCAATATTTCGCTCCAGCGCCTCATCAATAATCGCGCGATAAATTTCCGGACTAAGTTTTTCCTGACTACCTCCGCGATCATCCACCCAAATCTTGATAAACGGAATTCCCTTGCCGGCGATCTCACGCACAGCAGCGCGCCCCTGTTCGGCAGAGGCTGCTCCCCGCAGGATTGTCATCCCGGTGTCACTTTCAACAGCTAGAGCGTGGGTAAGAAATTGATTGTTTGGCCCCTGCCCCGGCGGTGCCATACCCGCAGCAAATAAGAATCGTGCACCTGTGGCATTAGCCGCTTGCTGATCTGTATTGAGCTCGATAGCAAGATCGTCCGGGTCGCTGCCGGCAGAAAATGCAGCAGCAAAACCATAGTAGGCATAGCGTTCAAGATTATCTAACAGATTCGCACGGCCATAGTTAACAGAGCCCCAACTGGTATAAGCTTCATATCCCAGATGCCCATGGGCATCAATCAAGGCTGGTATGATGGTTTTACCGCTTAAATCAATTACCGTTGCATTCGCCGGTGCGTTCACACTGCTCGGATCGCCTACTCCCAGAATTCTGTTGCCTTCCAGCAACAAAGAGCCATTTTCTATTACAGTTCCATCGCCGATGACAAGTCTCGCACCTTCAAGCAGCAACAGTTCATTATTTTGCGCTGTAGAAGAGTGCTCATAGGAAACCAGCAATCCCATCAGGAGTACAAGAGAAATAAATTTCACCCACTTTTTATTCGCTCTATTTTTCATTAGTTGGTCAAGGTACTAGGCTGGAGTCTTTCTGTTAATAATCATATACAAAACCACACCGCTTACAAGCGTGATCAGAGCCGCCAGCATTTCCCGTGGCTCGTTGACTGCCGCCATCGCCGCTATGATCAGGGTAAAGAATACATACACGATTGCCGGCCAGGGATAAGCGGGCAATTGAACTTTGCACTGGGGATTCTTGTGCACGACGACAAACACGCTGACTACCGTAGCAGCCGTGCTTAAACCAAGCATGAATCCCAGATAAGACAGCAGCTCACGCAATGTGCTTATCCATACAACTACTACCGCCAGTACAGACTGCACCACGATCGCCGCCCGGGGTATCCCACCCTGTAGTTTCAATAACTGGGGCATCAAACCATCATCCGCCATCTTTGCATACACGCGCGGGCCGATCATGATCATCGCCGATACGGAAGTGAACAGGGCCATCACTATCAATATTCTCACCACAATGGCGAACTGATCCCCACCGATAAACTGTGCTGCAATCGCCGCCACATCTTCCTGAAATGCAATCGAGCTGGAAGGGGGTATTAATACGAAGATCATATTGAGCAAAACATAGACAATCACGGTGAGCCCCGTGCCCATTAGCAGTGCTCTGGGAACTAGTGTTTTCGCATTATCCACCTCACCGGCGATATAGGTCGCTGCATTGAAACCTGAATAGCTGAATGACACCCACATGAGTGTTACAGCGAAAGTGAAAATGGTCACCGGGTCTGATTGAATTGCTGTACTAGTCTGCATCCCCTGCCAGGAATCAATCGGCAGCGCAAATAATCCGTAAAGGATAAATCCGGTAATGAAAATTAGCTTGAAAATCACGGCAATATTTTGTGTAACAGCGCCGAAACTCAGTCGAATACCATGGACAAACAATGCCAGCACTATGACGGACGTGGCAATAGTGTTTTCGGGAATACTGCCTCTGAACTCCGCTCCCAACAGATAAGTCTCCAACGTCATTGCCGAATAGGCAATTGCCCCAGTAAAACCGGCAAGTAGCGACACCCAGCCCGCTATGAAGCCGAGTAAAGGATGAATATTTCTGGAAAGGAAGAGGTATTCGCCGCCAGACTGGGGATTGAGTTTTACCAGGTAGCCATAACTGATCGCTCCGGTGATGGCGATAACACCACCTGCCAGCCAGGCCAGCATCACCAGGCGCGGGGAACCGAGATCACCGAGTGCGAATCCGGACGCGGTAAAGATTCCCGCGCCGATCATGTTGGCGACAACCAGTCCTGAGAGGGTATACAGTCCGAGTTGCTTATTCGACATCAGCTAAGAACTCCCCTGTCCGGATCCAGGCACCACAAACTACGGCGCAGGCAGCAGCCTTTAAAAGCTGATGCCTGCGCCGTTTCTGTCGCTGTTAAGGTGAGCTTTCCCGACTAATCAGACTGCTACAACTTTATTCGCACAGGGCCCCTTCTGACCCTCACCCACTTCGTATTCCACGGCCTGCCCATCGCTGAGCGTTGCATAGCCTCCGTCACTCTGAATTTCCGAATAATGAACAAATAGATCCTTGCCTCCATCTTCCGGAGTAATAAAACCAAAACCTTTGTCTGCGTTAAACCACTTTACTGTACCTTTACTCATACTTTCCTCTTCAATTTATTTTTTAATTAGTTGCAGCATTCTGCACTCAATTTACTACGTTCAGATCTATTACAACGAAAAAATCAGAACTTGTGGGATAGCATACACCTTTGGACTGGTCCATTTTCACCCACGGAGTCCCTAGTTTGTCATTAATGCCGGATCATTACCATAGATCAGCGACGCAAATACGCCTCCAGTGATCCTTTTGGCGACTGCCAGGATGCCTGATTTGTTTATTATCGCACCTTGATGTACTTCCGTAGCCGCTGTGGGCGAGGCTCGCCGGAGAAGATACTCCCGTCCCGGTCCACTGTAATGGACTCTGCCCCGCTGCCACCAGCGGTGATGGGTGGGTTGTCGCCCGGGTCCAGTATGAAGTGTTCCACCCAACCAGTAGCCACATCTCCGATCCTGATCCCCTTCTCCCATCCTGGATTCTGTGTCATATCCGATTCTGAGTCGGCCACATAGATCTTACCGTTACCATCGATAGCGATATCGCTCGGCATGCCAAACTGCGTCCATCTATTCACGTAGTTGCCGTCCCGATCGAAGATGACGATCCGCATGTTCTGCCGATCGGCAATGAAGAGGCGGCCGTCCGCGTCCATTGCAATTGCGTGGGGACCGTATAACTGACCCGGTCCGTGCCCGGTCTCTCCGAAGGATTTGATGAACGTCCCGTCACCGGAATACTGCACGATTCGATTATTACCGTTCTGGTTATGACCATCCACAACGAAGATGTCGCCATTCGGCGCGGTGATTACATCGCTTGGCGCGTTGAAATGATAGGGTCCATCCCCGGAGACCCCTGCTTCACCCAGAGTCATGAGGAGCTGGCCCTGGGGTGAAAACTTGAAGACCTGGTGGCCAAAGACCGTCCCCCCTCCTGGCGCCTCTCCATCTCCTGCCTCTGTTACCCAGACGTTGCCCTCGCGATCTACGTGGATACCGTGGGGCCAGGCGAACATGCGGCTCCCGAACATGGTTACCACATTACCGTCTCGATCGAATTTAATGATCGGGTCGAGATCGGAGTTATCACAGTAGGTCTGGCTCCCCCGTGGCGTGCCGTCGTTACCACAGCGCACGATCGCCCAGAGATGCTCCCCGTCTATATCTATCTCGATCCCACCGGGGGATCCCATTTGCCGTCCTTCCGGCAACTGCGCCCAGGGTTGCCCGATAAGTCCCGGGCCACTCCCGGCCTGTAGCCCCCCCACCGGCCGGTAGGGATTCGGTCCCGTCTGAGCCTGCGCCTCGGAGTGGATCAGTCCGATGAACAACGTTCCTCCCAGCACCAACGTGAAAAAGCCTCGTATAATTTTTGTCATAAGATACCCCTTGTTGAACATGCCCTGGCCATCATTGCGCTTTCACCAGTTTGCGTACCCAGCCATCACCTTTGGTGAGTAGATAAAGCTCGCCAGCGGCATCGAGTCCCAGACGCAGACCGGCTCTGTTGCCCGCAGCATAGGTGTTGGGAAAGCCACCCACACCCAATACTTCGCGCTCGCGCCCGTTGAAAATTATCCTGAGTTCCTGAATCCGGGCTGGATTCCCCGGGACCAGGTTGGTCGATTCAATATAAAAAAGCCGCCCGTTGACCAAATCGGAGAAGACGTACTTTCCCTGTAACTCTGGAATACCTGAACCGCGATAGACAAATCCACTGCTAATGGCGTTACCCTCATCGTGGTCATACTGGGCAACCGGGTAAGTGAACTCGTCCTCATCTTCCGCAGGCAGGGGATAAACCGGCCCGGGTCGCACGCCGCCGATGCCGAATGCAGTAGCGAATGTTCCTTCCCGCAGTCGCCAACCGTAATTGGCGCCGGGGATGCCTATATTGACCTCTTCAACCTGGCTTTGACCGATGTCTGACATAAATACTCTGCCATCGGAGTCAAAAGAGAAATGTTGGGTATGGCGCAATCCGTAAGCCCAAATTTCATCTGCCTTGCTGGCATCGTTTACAAAGGGATTATCAGCAGGAATCCCGTAGGCGATATCGCTATTTCCGGCAAGGGGATCGATGCGCATAATGCCTGCCATCGGCTCGGTCAGCGACTGTCCATATTCGTAGGGATCATTGGCCCCACCACCGTCACCGATACTAATATAAAGAACACCATAGTCAGCCGAACCTGAATTTGCATAAGGATTAAACTTGATGGTTCCGACATTGTGGTTCTGGGCAAACTGACCGATACGGAATACTTCCCGCGATGTGCCTGCGAAAACATTCGCGGCCGGATCATCCGCAGTCCATTCCCGAATCACACTCTCGTGATTGTCCGCTGCATCATCCAGATAGTCTGCAATCTCCTGGCCGGAAGCCGAGCTGTAGGCAGTGTAGAATTTCCCGTAACCGGGCCTGCCTTGTTGCGCAAATTCAGGGTGAAAGGCAAAACCGGCCAGGCCGGTTTCATTGGCAAACATGGAATCGTCAAAGCCTACATTCTGCTGTCGAATATCCAGATAAACAGAAAGCTCGCTACTGGCGTTATCGGTAATGTACAGCAAACCCCGTAAATCATTTATGACCAGCCGACCCGAACCATCTCTTATCGGCAACATGTACTGAATTCGCGCGTAGGCTCTGTTGGCCCCCTCCGGGTTGGCATCGGTGGATTGCGGCACGCGGATGAAATTCACTGCCTCAACAACTATGTCGCCCTTGAGAATTTTTTCAGGAATTGGGTCGTCCAGTGCTGCCGGCACCGAGTCGGCGGCGTACACGAAGGGAAAGAGTGAGGCAGAAGTTATTAGTAATGCAGTTTTTATTATTTCCATGGTTTGGCTCCGTAGGATAGCCAGTATAAAGCCAATCGTTTGCTAAGGCTCATTGGACGCTGAATCGAGTCTAACATAGTTGAACTGCCTGCTTCATCAGGCTATCAGTGAATCAGCCGCCTGCTGTTTTGGTATCTTGAATTCCTCCAGGAAACGATGGACTTGCATTGAGATAGCTTTTATTCTCCCTATAAACTTGGTGCCTGATCCTGAGCATGAAAATTCGCATGTGGCAGTTCATCAATCAAATTCATGAGGGAAAGCATAATGAGTAAAAAACGCGCCGACCGTCCAACTGACCCTGCAACCCCCAAAGTAGACCGTCGTAATTTCCTGAAAGGTGCCGCCACCGGCGCGGCGGCCCTGGCTGTCAGCCGAAGTGCTGAAGCGCAGAGTCCTTCCGCCTATAACGCATCCTTAAGCGCGCCTTCCTATCAGCAAATTCAACGTGATACAGGTTCATTAGCACCACCAACCCCTGACCGCACTGTGGTACGCCCGGGGTCGGACCTGATGGTGCAGGCGCTAAGGGATATGGGAATTGAGTTCGTCGCTTCCAATAATGGCTCGAGCTTCGAAGGCATCCAGGAGTCCATCGCCAATTATGGAACCCCGCCCAATCATATGCCGGAGTACATCACTGCCCTGCACGAGGAATCGTCAGTAGACATGGCCAATGGGTATGGTAAGTCGGAAGGCCGGCCGATGGCGGCCATGTTGCATGGCACGATCGGTATTCAGCACGCATCGATGTCAATTTATCAAGCCTATTGTTCCGGTACGCCGATGATGCTGATAGTAGGCCGGGATGATGGTTTTATTCAGGCTCACACTGCCGATGACATGGCTGCCATGTGTCGCAGTTTCACCAAGTGGGATGCGCAGCCAAAAACCTTGCCTGAATGCATCGATGCCCTGCACGAAGCTTACCGGCAGGCAGTAACACCCCCCACTGGGCCCACACTCATAGTCGTCGACATGGAGCTACAGAAAGAAGAGGCGCGTGACTTCGTGGTACCCCCATTCCGTCCCGCCGTGATCGAGGGTGTGGACAACACCACTGCACGGGATATTGCACAGAGACTACTCAATGCATCGAATCCCCGGCTCAATACCGGTATGTTCCGTACGCCGGAAGGGGTAGAGGCCGCAGTTCGGCTCGCCGAATTGATTGGGGCGAGCGCTTCTACTAACGCCATGCAACTTTCGATGGGTTTTCCCCAACGGCATCCGCTCTGTGGACCAGGTGCGGACACCGCCTATGACTATGCACTGGGACTGGAAGCGGGTTCTCCCGACCTGTCGTTACAGCGACTTTCTGTAAAATCTTTAGAAGCAGAACGTGATGTAATGGGCGTCGGATTTGGCAGCATGCGTCCAGGTAACGGAAATAGAGTCAGGCCAGGGCGTCAGACTCAGGAACAGGGCACGGTGCTGACGGTCGACGCCGAGGCCAGCATCCCGGTGATTATTGCGGAGCTCAGCAGGCTGATGACTCCAGCGAAGCAACGTGAAATTGAACAGCGCAAGACCCGTCATGCCAGCGCCAACCAGGAGGCCTTTCTGACCAACTTGAGGGCCGCTGTCGAAGAGAAGAAGAAAGGCTGGGATCTCAGCCCGGTCAGTACCGCCCGTATCTACGCCGAACTCTGGCCTCTAATCATGAATGAGGACTGGTGTCTGGCATCCCCCAGCGGTTTCTCTGGCGGCCATCACCGTCAGCTCTGGGAGCACAATAAACCCTATAGTTTCCTAGGAGATCAAGGTGCTGCCGGCATGGGCTATGGCCTGGGGGCCTGTACCGGTGCAGCGCTGGCGGCTCGAGGTCGGGGACGTTTCGTGGTGAACGTGCAGACCGATGGGGATTTTAACTATGCCCCGGGTGCACTGTGGACCGCGGCACATCACGAGCTGCCAATGCTCACCGTAATGCATAACAACCGGGCCTGGCACCAGGAATTCATGTTCGTTCAGTACCTGGCCGGGGTGCGTGGTCGGGGGACAGATCGTGGCCATATCGGCACCGTGCTACGCGATCCCTTCATCGACTACAGCAAGATGGCTGATGCTTACGGAGTGCAAAGTGAAGGTCCGATTGAAGATCCGACCCTGTTGGCCGCAGCGCTCGAGCGCGGTGTGGAGTCGGTCAAAACCGGCAAACCCTATCTAATCGATGTGGTTACGCAGCCGCGCTAGGAGAAATCGGATGAGAAAACAGCTGATCAGTACCCTTGCTTTGCTTCTGGGTTTTGCTGCAACTGCGGTAACTGCCCAGACCGGGCCAGTGAATGGCAATGCTGAATCTGGCGCCCAGCTTTATTTCGATCATGGCTGTCATGGCTGTCATGGTTATTCTGGCTATGGCCGTAAAGATCTCAATAATACGGGCAGTCCCTGGCTTATGAATGAAGAGATCTTCCGCGCCTTCCTGCGTGCCAGGGCTGATGTTGCGCCCTTGCTGCCTTCCACTGACATGCCCAACTACCCGGCCAACGCGCTCAGTGATGCGATGGTGTCAGATATCTATGCCTATGTGCGATCCATGCCGGCCAACCAGCCTGAAACTCAAGATGTTCCCACCTTGCGCACTATTCTGGAAGCGGCTGAGCAACGGCAGTATCGACCCTGAGTGGTAAGAAAAAGGTCTCCAATATGGCTGAGCTGATTCTCTACACCAATCCACAATCGCGCGGGCAAATTGCCCACTGGATGTTGGAAGAAACAGGTGAACCCTATGAGACCGTATGGCTGGAATATCTGCAGAGCATGAAAGCTGACGAGTATCTTGCTGTGAATCCCATGGGGAAGGTGCCAGCTCTCACACATAACGGCGCAGTAATAACGGAAGCGTCGGCAATCTGTGCTTATCTGGCCGCCAGTTTTCCCAACAAACAGCTAATGCCAGTACCGGGCGATCCGGCACTGGCGGCCTACTTCAGGTGGCTGTTTTTTGCTGCAGGCCCGTTTGAAATGGCCATTACCGTTCGTGCCATGGACTGGCCTGTGAAAGAAGAAAACAGCCGAAGCCTGGGATTTGGAACACTCAATGACGCGATCCAGGTAATGGTAACTGCGATAGACTCCGGCCCGTTTATTTGCGGTGAACAGTTTACCGCCGCCGATGTTTATGTGGGCAGCCATCTGGATTTTGCCATGCAATTTGGCAATATTGAAAAGACAGATGCGCTGGAGGAATATATTACTCGTTTGCATGAACGCCCTGCATTCCAACGTTGCAGCCAGATTTGCCAGAGTCAGATTCAACAATCCGACAGTTAGATTCGAGGTGGCTCTTTGACTGTGGCAAAAACCCTGAGAATAACAAAGAGATCATCATGAATAAAAATGGAAAAACAGGGCTCAACTCATCTCTGCTTCTTTTATCGTGCCTTTTCTTCACAGGATTTACACAGGCTCAATACGGCACGCAATCGGGCGAGTGGCTCAGCTACGGGGGCGATACGGGCTCTACAAAATATTCTCCTCTGGATCAGATCAATCCGGATAATTTTGTAGAACTGGAAATTGCCTGGCGCTGGACTTCGGTGGATGCATCGCTACCGCTGGATGCACTCCGTGAAGACAATCCTGATATCCAGATCGGCAATTTCCAGGCCACGCCGCTCATGGCCAGAGGCACTCTGTATATTATTACCGCTTTAAATCAACTTGCTGCAATCAATCCGCTCACCGGAGAAACGCTCTGGACACATAATCCGGAATCCTATTTATCCGGGCCACCTATCAATCCACTGAGCTATCACAATCGAGGCCTCGCCTACTGGTCAGATGGAGAAAAGGAGAGAGTGCTGGCAGGAACTCACGATGGCTACCTTATCTCTCTGGATGCGAAAACGGGAATTCCGGATCCAGACTTCAATGGAGGGCGAGTGGATTTAAACATCGGAATTCCCCGCGCAACTCGAAACAATCTGGACTGGTTGGGCGCACAGCCAGTGTCCGTCGTGTCGCCACCAATCGTCATTGGCGATATCGTGGTTACCTCACAGATCACCCAGGGTCGGCCGTTGCTGCGGGAAAGACCACCCATGTGGGTACGGGGCTACAGTATTCATACCGGTGAAACGAGGTGGGTGTTTCACACCATTCCACAGGCCGGAGAATTTGGTGTGGAAAGCTGGGGGGAAGAGTCGTGGCGGCGCACCGGAAACAATGGTGTGTGGTCCATCATGAGCGCCGACCCGGAACTCGGACTGGTGTATTTACCGTTGGAAGCGCCCACCGATGATTTCTATGGCGGCAATCGCCCTGGCGACAACTTGTTCAGCCAGAGTCTGGTAGCCGTAGACGCACTTACCGGCGAGAGAAAATGGCATTTCCAGATGATTCATCATGGCATTTGGGATTATGACCTGCCCGCAGCCCCAAATCTGATCGATATCACCGTCGAAGGCAGGGATATTAAAGCCATTGTGCAAGTTTCCAAACAAGGCTTTGTGTATACCTTCGATCGGGAAACCGGCGAACCGATCTGGGCCATAGAAGAACGGGAAGTGCCGCGCTCTGTTATCCCCGGTGAAAATGATTCACCGACTCAGCCCTTCCCGACCAAACCACCACCATTTGAAGCACAGGGTCTCGAGGATGCCGAATTAATCGATTTCACGCCCGCGCTGCGGGAAGCTGCGATCGAGATCATGGCAGACTATACCTATGGTCCTCTCTTCACGCCCCCGACAGTTTCGGTACCAGGTGGCAATCGCGGCACTGTATTAAGACCGAGCGCAGGCGGTGGAGCAAACTGGATGGGCGCGGCTGTGGATCCGGAAACCGGCTTTCTTTATGTGCCTTCTTCAGATTCCATCACGGTGCCAGTTCTTATCGAAGGCGATCCAGCCGAATCGACGCTGCCGTATCGCCGCATTGCCCTTGGTGGTATTCGAGGTCCTGAAGGTCTGCCAATTCTCAAACCACCGTATGCGAGCATAACTGCATTCAATATGAATACCGGAGAAATAGCCTGGCGTGTGCCCAATGGCGACGGTGCCGAACGCATTGAGAATCATCCAGCACTAGCGGGTGTCGATCTGCCACCTCTTGGTGGCGGCGGTCGCAATCCAATACTGGCAACGCCATCAATGTTAGTACACGCACAAAACAATGGCAGTCAAACCAAATTGATTGCCAGAGATAAGGCAACAGGTACAGAGTTGGCGACGATAACTACGCCAGCGCGATCTATCGCCGCACCGATGACTTATGAGTTGGATGGCAAGCAGTATATTGTGATTTCGGTTCTCACCGTTCCAGCACCACAGTTAATTGCTTATGTGCTTCCCTGATTAAAGGGATGATCCACAGCAGCAGGCATCTCACCTGCCAGGGGGAATTCTGCAGACAGAATTCCCTAATCCCCATCCGGGCTTTGAAATGCACTCACCAATTCCTTCTGGGTAGTCCCCGGCACACGCGCATAATGACTGAAATCCGCGGTGTAAACCCCTTCGCCACCGGACAGCGACTTCAATCGCGAATGGTAAGCCTGTAACTCCTTCAGCGGTGCCAGACCAGAGATTTTGGACCTGTTGTCAGTGAGTATTTCGGTTCCGCTGATCGAACCACGCATGCTGGCCAGATCCCCGGTCACGCTACCCACACAGTCGCTAGGTACGGTAAAAGCCACTTTGACGATGGGCTCCATTATGATCGGTGATGCCTTGCCAATGGCATTGATGAAGGCCTTCTTGCCGGCCTGCACGAAGGCGATTTCCTTTGAATCCACTGCATGAAATTTTCCATCTAAAACAGTCACTCTCACATCCTGCAACGGATAGCCTGAGATCGCGCCATTGCCAAGCACCTGACGCACGCCCGTTTCCACGGCTGGAATGAATTGCGAGGGTATCGCGCCGCCCACGATCTTGCTGACGAATTCGAAACCAGAGCCGGCCGGTAAGGGCTCAGTACTCAGGAACACCTCGCCAAACTGGCCGGCGCCGCCACTCTGTTTTTTATGCCGATGGTGGCCATCAGCTTTGCGCGTAATGGTCTCCTTGTAGGCAATCGACGGCAACGAGGTTTTGACCTTCAGGTCATAATGTTGCTCGATACCTTCCAGCACCGTGCGCAGGTGTAGCTCGCCCAGCCCACGCAATACCACTTCATTCAGCGTGGTGATGTGTTCGAGTTGCAACGACGGATCTTCTGCCACTGCGATGTGCAGCGCATCCGAAATTTTCTGCACATCGGCATCGTTGCTGGGGCTGACTGCGAGGCCGTACATGGGGGGCGGCAGGTTGAAGGATTTCAGGTGGAAGTTATCCTCGTCGTGGGAATCGTGCAACACGGCACCGAAATACGCCTCGTCGACCCGGGGAATCGCGCAGATATCGCCGGGAACACTGGCCTTAAGGTTGGTGTGCTGATCGCCATTGAGTTTGAGTAGCTGATTAACCTTGATCGGTTTGCGCGAATCCCCGATATAGAGCTGAGAACCGGTGCGAATGGTGCCCTGATGAATTCGGAAAATGCCCAGCCGACCCTTGAACGGGTCGATGTTTACTTTCACCACATGGGCGATTACGTGCTCGTTGGGATCGCTTGATACTGTCACTTGCTCGGCGTCTTCGCCCTCGCCCTTATAGAAAGACGGGGGATTGCCTTCATCGGGATTCGGCATCAGCCGTTCAAATACATTCAGTAGTTCAGGTATTCCGGCGCTGGTGCTCGCCGAAGCGAAGCAGACTGGCACCAGGTGGCCCTCTCGCAGCGCCTTCTCGAACGGTGCATGCAACTGCTCCGGATTCAGGTCGTCGCCATGCTCAAGATAGAGTTCCATTAATTCCTCGTCGACTTCGACTACCTGGTCGACAATCTGGGTGTGCGCACTTTCCACCTCGCCAAATGCGGTGGCTGCCCCGTTCGGTTGAAAGAAGCAATCGACAACACCGCCGCCTTCTGCTGATGGCAGGTTGATCGGCAGGCACTCACGCCCAAATGCAGATTGGATTTCATCGAGAATCGCGCCCAGATCGACGTCTTCCTCATCGATCTTGTTGACAATTAACATTCGACAAAGCCCTTGCTCGCTCGCGGCTTCCATCGCCCGGTGGGTCATTTCATCGATCCCGGCATGGGCATCGATCACTATCGCGGCAGTATCCACCGCAGCCAGTACAGAAAGGGCCCGACCAAAAAAATCCCGGTGACCCGGGGTATCGATGAGGTTCACCTGTATGCCTTCATGTGATAAATGACATACCGAGGTATACAGTGAATGCTCCAGTTCCCGCTCACGCTCATCGAAATCAGAAACGGTGTTCTTTTGCTCCACCAATCCGGGGCTTGCGATGGCGCCGCCAGCGCTCAGTAGGGCCTCGGTAAGCTGGGTTTTTCCGGATCGGCCCGGTCCAAGTAGGCAGACATTGCGAATGTCAGCAGTCGTGTAGGTCATTCAGTCATTCCTCCTATCAACTCACCGGAGTATTGCACACAAACAGTTACCAGGGAGCCGGCTTTTCAGAGAGAAGCGACTCTGCCGCAGATAACTGCTTGCTTTATCAGGCTGCCGGCGAATCAGACATTGATTACTTGTGAATTTTCGTGCAAAAGAGCCCGTCAAGGCAAAACTTGGCATCATACAGGGATTAACCTCAGCTTCAATAGTGTCCTTCGAATCATTACTGCCGAATTGCATTCGCTCCATTAACACCCGTTGCATAAATCCCGTTTGTGTGGCCATTAAAGGTTCCCTCCGTCAACCACTCCAATGATGCCCTGTGCAAAAATTTGTACTGCGTAGTTTCCCACACTGAGAAGTGCGTGGAGCACCCCATTGTGACAAATACTTTCGAGTCTGTGCCGGTAAGGTCTTCATACAACACAGCACGAGATTGCGGATTATCCTGGGCACCAACAACAATCATGGTCGGTGATTTGACCCTGGTAGCACCTTCCTGGTTCCATTGGTAGCCATTGGACTAAAACGGTCCACTGGTACGAACACGCATAATGCCATGACTCGGACCCCACACAGAACCCAGTGAATCGAATGCCATGACGGTGTCCCAGATAACATCGCGTATTCCAGGATCAACCTGGTTTTCACAGGCAACATTCGCTTCCCAACGTCCCTGGGTCAGAGTCTCATAAGTCTGGAGCCGCATGGGTACAGTTGGCCCATCCCTCTGAGCTCGATTTCTGCCATAACCGGGGGCATAGAGGAATAATTTGTCCACTTTATCAGGATTTCTGGCCGTGTAACCGCCAGTGCGGGTACCTCCTGCTGACCAGCCTATCAAGCTGACTTTCTCTACTCCACGCAGTTCCCGAATGTAATCTACAACAGTTTCTATCTCCTCCCAATCTGATTGGGTTGTGGACAACCAATGGGAATTGCTCGGATCACAATGTTCCTGTAAAGGATGGGGCATCACCAGTGCCTGATCCTCAGGACTCATATTGCAAGCGTCATCCATCAGTGGCCGGGGCGAGCGCCCATAACCAGTATGATCCATTGTAAAGGTGTCGAAGCCCGCCTCTGCCAGGTATCCCATCCAGCTATAGTCCTTGTAATCCAGGTCATAATCCGGAACCGACGAAACCGAACCGCCGTGTACAAATAAAACAACACGCCCCTCTGCAGACTGACCTGCCGCCCAGCGGTCGGCTGCGGCAACACTCATCTTTTCCCGTACATAGAGACCGATCCGTTCACCTTCATTGGCCGGGGCGGTGGACGTGTGCGGCACGAATCGCTCCACGGTTATAAAATTGGAGTCAGCGTTAACAACCAGGGGAAAGGTAAAGAGAAAGAAGATTACCAGCAGCAGCGGGCTAGTCTTGGAAATTTGCATAGTGTCCTCCATTGGGGCCGAACGTGGTCAGCTTATTGGCGGTGAGAGACTGCTTCCCGAAAAGGGGAGCAATTAATATTACACAAATCCCCTGCTGAATACATGTACAAATAGTTACAAAAGTTGACAGGCAATCTTACACTACCACTACACTTCCGTAGCGATAGCTTCTATTATTCGTCACTCACCAGTTGAATTGGAGGTCCCATGTATTCCATCCGGATGATGACCGCAGGTCTTGCTCTGCTCGCATTCGTTCTTCCCGTTGGCGGAGTTGCCCAGCAGGGAGCAACGGCCACAGGCGACTGGCCGATGTATCGGGGTAATCTGGCGGGTACCGGCTTCTCCTCGCTAAGCCAGATCACTGCAGAGAATGTGGCAAATCTCTCCCAGGGCTGGAGTTATCCGCTGGGTAGTGAGGCTGCGGGTCAGCGTGGACCAAATTCCCAGGCAACACCAATCGTGGTTGGCGATGTGATGTATGTGCCGGCGGCAGATCGCGTGGTCGCGCTCAATCCGGTAACAGGTGAAGAGATCTGGCGCCATATTGTCACCAGCGGCGCCCCGTCCCGCCGCGGCGTAGCCTACTGGCCGGGAACAAACGACATACCTCCGCGCATCATCTTCACCGCAGGGGAGCGCCTGGTAGCACTCGATGCGGTAACCGGCACGATGGCGACCGACTTCGGACAGGCTGGCGAGATCGACATGGTAACGCCCTATATCTCCGTGCCAATGGTTTACCAGAACATAATTATAGTCGGTGCTAATACACCGCGCGGGGCAGCCGGTGGCATTGGCAACGCGCGCGCCTTCGATGCCCGCACCGGTGCCAGAGTGTGGGAGTTCAGCTCGGTTCCTCAACCAGGTAGTCTGGGACACGACACCTGGGAAGGTGATAGCTGGGTGGGTCGTCTGGGAGCCAATGCCTGGCCTTTTTACTTCACCGTAGACCAGCAGCGTGGGCTGCTCTACATCCCCCTGGCTTCTCCCATCCCGTTTGCTTACGGTGGGGACCGGGGAGGGTCAAACCTGTTCTCCAATTCTCTGGTAGCTGTGGATATCCTAAGCGGTGAGTATCGCTGGCATTTTCAGACTATCCATCACGATCTGTGGGACCATGATCCGCCAGCACCACCGTCGCTGTTCGACATTCCACGCGCTACTGGTGCTATTCCTGCTCTGGGAGTCACTACCAAGTCCGGCTATCTGTACATTCTTAATCGTGAAACCGGTGAGCCAATCTACGGCGTGGAAGAACGGGCTATGCCACAGAGTGAGGTGCCCGGCGAGCAAACCTATCCAACCCAGCCGATACCTGTAAGACCGCCTGCATTAGCCCGGGTTAGCTATGACCCGGCCGATCTGGTAACCGCGGCAGACACTTCTCCCGAGCACGCAGCAGCCTGTGCAGAATTAGTCGAGAACATGGGTGAAATCTATAACGCCGGCCCCTTTACACCCTGGACCTACAGGCCGGGCGGTGCACCCGGTCCAACCACCCTGCTGTTCCCCGGTTTGACCGGCGGCCCCAACTGGGGCGGTGCCGCTTTCGATCCAAATTCAGGCTACCTGTTTGTCTTCGCGGGTGATATCGGTGCATTTGGCTGGATGGAAGACGCTGAAGATGGATCACCTTTGCCCTATCGTAGAGTGGGGCCGCGCCCCGGTGGCTTTGATGTGAGCATCGGCAATATGCGCCTGCCCTGTCAAAAGCCGCCCTGGGGTACTTTAAGTGCTGTCGATAGTACAACCGGTGATATCGCTTGGCAGCAGGCCATTGGGATAACCGAGGTTCTCCCTGCCGGCCGCCAGAACACCGGCCGACCGGGCCGTGCCGCAGTGCTTGTTACGGCGAGTAACCTGCTATTCATCGCGGCGACCGATGATAATCGGCTGCGTGCCCTCGGTACCGCGACCGGACGGGAACTCTGGGTGGAAACACTGGGCGGTAGAGGAAATGCCAATCCGATGACCTACATGGGACTGGATGACAAACAGTATCTGGTAATAAGCGCAACCGATTCGCTAGTGGCCTATCGGCTACCTTGAGATTCTTATGCGCTGCAATGGGATACAGAGTCCGAAAATAGATTGATAGTTAATTATGGTATTCAACCGTTGGCTGAAAATTGGACTATTGAACATGCATAAACCAATAAGACTCTTTGTAAGCATAAGCTTTCTGGCAGTGTTGTGCTCTTCTTCCTTATCGATGGCACAGGAAACCGGGCCGGGAGTAAATAAAAACTTGTTCGCTGGCAGCTGGATAATCAACGAGGAACTCAGTGACAACACGGATGATCGGGTGGAGGCGGCCATCAGAGCAGACGGCGGGCGCATAGCCAGAAGCTGGTTCCGCAAGAAAGAGGAGGATCGCTATCGCGGCGGACCCGCAGATCAGGAACTGTACGACCGCATATCCTATGATGACATTCTACAGATCACCCATGAAGAACCCGAGTTTCATTTTGAATACGCAGACGGTTTTTTACGCGTGTTCTATACCGATGGCCGCAGGCAAACCACGGGTGCCAATGAGTTCTACGTTGGTGGTGGAAGAGACGTAAGCTTTGCCAACTGGGAGGGTGACAGTCTGCTGGTGGAAGCAAGACCCCGAGACGGCGGCTATACGCTGGAGACCTATACTCTGCAGGCAGATGGTGCTCAGCTGCGGGTAGAAATGGAAATCAACCCCAGTAGTTTTGGCACAACCATCCTGTTAACGCGCATCTACGACCGCCAACCAGAGACCTCTGAATAGGTCCCTGAGTCTGGCCCCGAGTACCTCGACCAGGGTTAATTTTGGAGTGCAGAGTTCACCAGACTGTTCAATGTCAGGCGCAGTAACGCAGGCCTAGCACCGCTAAGTCAAGTTGCTGCAACGCCACAATGGACAGTCTGGTGAACTCCCGAAGGGCGGGCCTCTCAGCGTTCATCTGCGGCGTTGCTTTCGCTTGATGGAGCGCAGGCTACGACGGCGCAAAAGCGCCTTGCATCTAAACGCTGAGAGACCCGCTGCACCCGAAACTTAACCCTGGTCGAGGTACTAGATCGGCATATCTTTGATGCAAATCAAATTCCTGCTGCGCCAGAGAAATACCATGAGACGACTAGTCGTTCAACAAACTACCACTGCGTTAGTAAAGGTTCACCATGAAAAAATCCTTCAGGTTTATCGGTATTGCTACCTCGTTCCTTCTTTTCTATTCAACCACAGCCAGCGCTCAATCAATGGTTGACGGGGTCTATCTGTCGACAGGAGATGCCAATGGAACAGGCGTGTGCACTCTAATCATCAAAACTCTTGACGAACCGCACAAGTACGGAGGTGATGTATTTGAACTGGAGTCATCCGGTGAAGGTTCTTGTGAATGGAGTGCGGTTGGCACATCCAAGAATTACACAATCAATGGCGGTATGGTCACTGCCGGGGGAGCGCCGGCCTTCGTGAAGCTGAGCTTTCCGTTTGGCCCAGCTGGCAATCGCATGGAACTCACTGCATTAGATCTGGACGGATCCATGCGACTCAACCAGGTTTTCTCCAAGCAGGATGAAACTGCCAGCGACTGAACGCTCCTGCTCTTAAAAATTAAGAAATCAAGAGTTCGGGCCGCTGCCCGGTCAGGCAGCGACGTTTTATTTCCTGCTTCCTACTTCTGAAACCGCAGGAGGAACCTGTCTGTTCTGCCGCGTATAGTCGGGTCAAAAACCACCTTGGTGCGGTCATCAGACGGGTTGCGCAGTAATGCCGAACTGGCGACCAGTTCGAATCCTGCCGCTTCAGCGATGTCCACAGTGAGCGCTTCGATACCTCGATGCAGTGGTTGGTTGTTATTTTCCGCATTACCAGCGTGCTCGACAATTACCAGTACACCACCGGGTTTCAGCGCACCATAGACGGCTGACATGAATTGCGGTGCCAGACTGGCATCGTCTGTATTTGTCAGTTCGTGCATTTCCAGGCCCAGCATGGCGGCATCAAGGGAGTTTGCCGGTAATCCAATGTCGTCGAAATTACGGTTTAGTTGTTCTACATTCGCCAGCCGACTATTAGCCAGCCTATCGGCTATAGCGTCAGCAGTTCGCTGACCGCGGCCTTCAAGTGCCGATGGATAGTTATGCAGGTATATCTTGCCGGACCGCCCCACAGCATGGGAAAACACTTCCGCGTAATAACCAGCAGCCGAAAGAAAATCGGCAACAGTCATGCCCGGCTCTACACCCATAAAATTAGTCACCCAGGCCGGTTTTCTGTTTAAATCTCTTGCCTTGTCTGCATCAGGCCGGCCCGCGGCATTGGCGAGCTGGGCGGTAAATTCTTCAACATCTAGCGCTTGTGCTGGTCCGGATAGCAAAGCCAATGCGGCAACACAGGCAGTGATAAGTGATTTCATAATTAGTACCTTCGAATTATTGTTAAAAGTTCCCGCCTGTTCTTATCCTGACGCTGGCGGTTCGCGGTGGATTCCGAATCCTTAACTATGACAGAATACGCCCAAACCCCCATGATGGAAACAGGGATCAGTCAATTTTACGCTTACACTAATCCACCGGGCGTGCAAAATACTCAGCTCATCGGACAATGGGGCATAATCCGTACAATGCAGGAATCAAATTTCAAAAATACTGATAGCGGCAATGAAAAATCGGCCGTTTTGTCAGTCAGTAGTCTGAACCGGTTAGCCAGGTCGTTGCTGGAAAGTAATTTCCCGGCCGTTTCGGTGGAGGGTGAAGTATCCAATTTGGCCACCCCCGCATCAGGCCACTGGTATCTGACCCTCAAGGACAAATCCGCACAAATCAGATGCGCCATGTTCCGCAATCGCAATCGTACGGTGAAATTCAACCCGGATAATGGCAAGCAAATACTGGTCAGGGGACGATTGAGCATCTATGAGGGACGGGGAGATTTTCAGCTCATTATCGATAGCATGGAAGAAGCCGGTGCAGGCGCCCTGCAGCGCGCGTTTGAAGAATTAAAGAATCGATTACAGGCCGAAGGGCTATTCGAACCCGGGCATAAGCAGGAAATTGCTACCCGCTACTCCCATATCGGTATTGTCACCTCCCCCTCCGGGGCTGTGGTACATGACATCTTGAGTGTGCTTGAGCGCCGTTTTCCGGCGACTAAAGTCACCTTGTTTCCTGTCGCAGTACAGGGCAATGAAGCCGCCAGCGAGATAGTGAACGCCATAGAGCTGGCTAATGAGCACCAGGATAAACTCGCGCTGGAAGCGCTCATCGTGGGCCGGGGCGGTGGTTCACTGGAAGATCTCCAGGCTTTCAATGACGAGCGCGTGGCGCGTGCCATCTATGCCAGCGGATTGCCCGTAGTAAGCGCCGTGGGTCACGAAGTAGACATTACAATTGCAGATTATGTTGCCGATCTGCGCGCACCTACCCCGTCGGCAGCGGCAGAGCAAATGAGCCCGGATCAGGAGGACTATCTGGAATGGTTCAGTGGATTTCAGCAACAGCTCTGCACCCTGGCACGCCAACGGCTGCGGTTCGCTACGGAAAAACTGAATTGGCTTAGCAAGCAATTGAAACATCCTGGCAGGCGGTTGCAGGATCATGCACAGAATCTCGATCGGCTTGAAGACCGAATCCAACGTGCCGCGGCCCATCATATCAACGCTCAGAAAGCTGAACTACAGCAATTGAATCGTGGTTTGCTGGCAAATTCACCGCTGCACAAATTGCATCAAATTCGAGTTCACCAGACGAACAAATTCCAACGACTCAAGTTATCGCTACAAAACAGACTCAAGCAGAAGGCTGCCCAGCTCGCTCAGTCCAGCCGCAGTCTCAGCAATATAAGTCCACTGAACACTCTGGCTCGGGGTTACAGCATCACCTACGACGCTGCCTCAGCCGTAATAAAGAATAGCGCGCAGGTAGAGGTAGGAAGTAAAATAAGCTCCAGACTGGATAAGGGCCGTATCGAGTCGACAGTCGACTCCATTGTATCCGAAGAATCCTGAACGGAGTGCCTCAAGCCAATGCAGTATTGCAAACTTCTGTTAACAATTCTCACCAGCCTGATTTCAATCTCGGTATTCGGCGCATCTGTTATTGTCCAAAGTTTGCCGAGGGCACTTCAGTTTACGCCCCGGCACCTGGCATCATTCTGGAAACAGGAAACTATTTTTTTAACGGTAATACCATAATCCTCGATCACGGACATGGATTAATTAGTCTTTACTGCCACATGAATACCATAGATGTAACACCTGGCACTGTAGTTAACACCGGAGATCAAATAGGTCGAGTCGGACAAACTGGGCGCGACGGATAGATTTTATTACCTGAACTATACACAGTTACCCCACCTGCTCTACTCCCGCTGTTCCCCCAATGGCTCAATTCACTTAGGTTCGTCGTCGGCAGCTGGTGTCAATTTTGGTCAGCTTTTGCCGATATTCAGTACAAACCCACTCTTTTCGCGGTGTAGGTTTTTTTTTACAATATCAATATAAAACAAGGGGTTATAGAGTATCTAGATTGGCAAATTAGCTATTTTGAGGCAAAAATCCCGCTTATTGTGAATTAGTTCGCAAATTGCCGGGAGATCAGCCTACATTGGCATCGTTAATGTTTTTTATCGTCGTAGCAAAAAAAATCAATTGCTACACCTTTGATAATAAAAGGTTTTTGCAATTCCTCTAATTAAGTCGAGGTAAATTCGACGATCTGCTTAGGGATAACGACATGATATTACTGGAAAATCTTTTCATATTGTTTTTTGGCCATGCGCTTGCAGACTTTGTATTGCAACCGGATGCCATGGGATACGGAAAGAATCGTAATGACAAAATACATGACATGGAACATAGTCTCTTCCCTGTCTGGTACTACTGGCTTACAGCTCACGCGATGGTCCACGGTGGCATAGTTTATATGATTACCGACAGCCTTCTACTAGGCGTGGTCGAAGTGCTTATTCATTGGATAACCGACTTCTCCAAGTGTGAAGGCTGGATCACCATGCACCAGGACCAGGCAGTTCATATCGGTTGCAAGGTCGGATACTCATTCCTTTTGTAGCGGGCTAATCGCCCTCAAACTCGTTCCTCGCTGACCTCATTACATGCAGCACTTTGATTAGCCATTGTTTATGGTTATAGTACTGCCTTGTCCCCAAAATCTACAGACTGAGAGTCACAGTGACGATATGAGCAAGAGAGAGCAACAACGAAAAGTTAAGGAGCAAAAGCAGAAAGCCGCACAGCAACGCGAGCAGACCAAAAAGTTGATGGCGAAATTTGCCCTGTTTGTGATAGCCCCTGTGTTCCTGTTAATTGTTGCTTACACATTGTATTCCCAGGGCCCCATCTATTCTCCAATAGAGATTGCAGACAATGATCACGTCCGAGGCACTACTGCAACGCCTGTCAGCATTGTTGTCTACGCTGACTTCCAGTGCCCGGCATGTGCACAGGAAAACCAGACAATGTCCAGAATCTGGCCAACAGTACGGGACAAAGCCCACCTGGTTTTTCGGCACTACCCCATTACAACTTCTCATCCCCATGCCTGGACCGCCTCGCTTTATGCCGAGGCAGCAGGCCAGCAAGGTCGCTTCTGGGAAATGCACGACTATCTGTTTGCCAATCAGGCTGTGTGGTCAACCATTGGCGAGCCCGAGTTAGAATTCGAGAGCTACGCGCAGGAGTTGAATCTCGATCTGGATAAACTTCGCAGTGATATTGAAACAGATCTGGTAGTACAAAAAGTTCGCAATGATCAGCGCGGTGGAAATTCATCCGGCGTCCGCTCCACTCCGACCATTTTTATTAACGGCACCATGGTTGCAAGACCAACTGCCAACAGGATAGTCGAATTAGTTGAATCTGCTTTCGCCGAATCCAATACAGCGGGTTAGCTTGCTTTTTTTGCAACGAAATCTACAAACCGCGATAACAAGCCAGTCGCCTCCGGAGTAACCGTGAGCTCGCTGAGCAGTTTTTCTGTATCGAGCCCTTCTGCCTCAATATTTGTTTTTCGCTCTTCGATATAGACCCTGGTAATTTCACTGTTAAATTCCGGATGAAACTGTATACCCCACAGACAATTCCCAAGACGAAATCCATGATGGGGATCGAAGTCATTTTCCGCTAGCAGAACCGCACCCTCCGGAAGTGTAATTACACTCTGCGAATGGGATACGTGAGCCATGAAATCTGCAGGCATCTCTTTAAACAGGGAATCTGTTTTTGCGGTGCCAGTTATCCTGATATTCACCGTGCCGATTTCCCTGCCTCCACTGTGGAAATCCACCTTGCCGCCGAAGGCCCAGGCGAGAAGTTGATGGCCATAGCAAATGCCGAGTACCGGAACTTCTTGCCGATAGCATTCACGAATATAATCCGCTGCCACCTGGTTCCACGGATCCAGATCGGTCAGGAAAGCCGGTGATCCGGTAATAATCATCCCGGAGATATTCGTAATGTCAGGGAGCTTTTCATTGAGATGAACGGCACAGGTCAGAAAATTTTCTTTTTCCGAACCGCTGTATCTAATAATCCAGTCTTCAAAATCCTCACTGGTGTCCAACAGCATAGGTACCGTTGAACCGGTCTTCATAATCAGAATTTTTTTCGCACCAGAATTCATCTCTAACATCTTTTTCCGTTCGCATTACTTTACCGATGACTCAACAATCGATTATCTCAGAGTAAGTGTGCGTATTGCAATTTATTCACTTGAAACACATTGAATAGACCGATCCAGGCAATGTAGAACGCTTGTTTAATAATAATGGACTTTAGTTTACAAGCTGTATAAGCTGTTAAATCCCAAATCAATAATAATCAGGAGCAAACTCATGTCAGAAGCAATCGGAGAATTTTCACTCAAACACGCCGGCAGTACTTATGCAAAGAACAAAGATGGCGAACTGGCGAATTACGCAAATTTTTCAGGAACGGCCGACGGCTATGGCCAGGTATTCGGAACATTGGGCTCTGCTCTGCCCTGCCCTGCCCCTGGCTGATGCCGGAGCAAGCAGTGGAGCCTGCACCTGGGCGGCCCAGGGATTTCCCGAGGATGGTTCAACCGTGGGCGGGCTCGGGGAAGGTGCCTGGGAAAAGCTCGCAGACCAACACAAGTGGGTGGTCAAATTAGAAGTCGAAATCTCTAATGGCGACCGGATTCGGAGCGAAGGCGAGATCGATCTTGAGACGCTCATGTATACCGGCAAGCTTTACGCAGTAGACTAAAGCAATTGAAGCTGGCATTTAACCAGAAAACCCCAGTGTGCTAGACTCTCTCGTCAAATAAGTACCGCGAACAGGGTCCGCAATACTGGGGCCAAACCATGGAGCCCTATGATCATGCGTTTACTCTTTGTCGTTGTTCTATTTGTCGTAATCGGGTGCGGGCCTGGTGAGAATCCCTCAGCCGGCCTGGTGCCAGCCGCCACAGTCGCGGCCAGCCTGACTGAGGTCCGTCCGTTCGAGGTCCACATTCCTGAGTCGGTGCTGGACGACCTGCGCACGCGTCTTCAGAGAACACGGTTTCCGGATGAGATCGTCGGTGCAGATTGGGATTACGGTACCAACCTCGCCTACCAGCGGGAGCTGATCGAGTACTGGAGCAATGAATTCGACTGGCGTGCGCAAGAACAACTGATCAACGAACTCGATCACTTCAAGACGAACATCGATGGACTCGACATCCATTTCATTCACCAGCGATCGCCCGTCGAGGGAGCAACCCCGCTACTCATCTCTCACGGTTGGCCCGGTTCATTCCTTGAATTCATGAAAGTCATCGGGCCACTGACGGATCCGGTGGCATACGGAGGCAATGCCGAGGATGCATTTCACGTCATCATTCCGTCAATCCCCGGATTCGGCTTCTCGGACAAACCGAGCGAGCGCGGCTACGGCCCGGCACAGATGGCTGACATCTTTGCCATGTTGATGGCGCGGCTCGGTTACGACCGTTACGGAGCACAAGGCGGCGACTGGGGCAGCATCATCACACAGCGCATCGCCGCGGAACACCCAGACCGAGTCATCGGGCTGCACCTCAATTTCGTCACGGTGGGGCCTCCGCAAGGGGTAAGTGATCCCGAAGCCGACATTCCTACAGCTGAGCTGGAACGGATGCGTGAGCGCCAGGCATTCTGGGCGCCAGAACAGGGCTATAGCGCCATCCAGGGCACGAAGCCGCAAACGTTGGGGTATGCACTCAACGACTCGCCCGCCGGCCAGGCCGCATGGATCATCGACAAGGTGCACGTGCTGTGCGATTGTCCGGGAGGCCACGAGGATAAGTTTACCAAGGACGAGTTGCTCGCCAACATCACTCTCTATTGGGTAACTGAGACCACAACGTCGGCGTCGCGGATTTACTTCGAGTCGCGCCGCACGCCTGGCCGGGGCCCCACTTACATCGAAGTTCCAACCGGTGCAGCACTGTTCCCGAATGAGATTGCGTTACCGCCCCGCAAATGGGCCGAGGCGCGCTACAATATCGTTCGCTGGACCGAGATGCCGAGGGGCGGCCACTTCGCAGCACTGGAGGAACCCGACCTGTACATAGAAGATGTTCGAGCTTTTTTTGCGGGTTTGCGGTAACAAAGTGACCCGCTGTCCAGGTAGATTCCAGCGGCATGGCTTGGTGATCTGAATGCCCATTTTTTTGACAGTAAAGAATGCTCCAAGCTTCCGCTATAAGGCCGAATGCTGTCATTCCGGGCTGAGAGCTGGTGGGACTAAAGACAAATGAGACGTTTCCGCGGAAACGTTTTCCGATAATATCGTGGGAAGCAGGTTGATATTTCCCAGCAAAGAAGTCGTGGACTTGAATAGAGATAGCTTTTATTCTTCTTATACTCAGTTTATTCCTATGACCCATTCTAATGGCCTATTCTTATGAACAAACCCATATCTGACAGCGCCTGGAAAATATTTCAGCTCGATGACCTGCTCTCACGTGTAGAGGGTAGTGAGCCCTGTTTTCTTGAGTACCTGCGCATGCCTGGTCTCACTTCTGCTCTGTATCACCTTCCGGCAGGCGCTAAAGATATGCAAGCACCTCATCTGGAAGATGAAATCTATTTTGTAGTCTCCGGTAAAGCGACTCTCCGTGTTGGCGATGCTGAAAAAGAAGTGGGTTCTGGTTCCATACTGTATGTGCGCGCAACCGAAGAGCACTCCTTCTTTAACATCAGTGAAGATCTGACTTTACTGGCCTTCTTTGGCAAAGCTGATCTATCCGTTTAATAACTACTTACTCACAACGCGCCTACTGATTTGGAATTAGTGTCTGCTGTTGGCTGCCCTTCACAAATCTGTATTCCAGCAATAACCGAGGGTCTGTATTTCGGGGCCAAAGCGGACATTATGGAGGGAACAGGCTGGTTTGGGCTAAAGGACCGCTTTCGACCCTGAGCTACATAAGCGATTTTCCAGAAAATCCTCAATTCAAGCTCCCAAATGGCTACTAACTGAGCTATATCAATGTTAAATTGTCAGTACAGTAATTAGATGTCATTGGCCCAGAAGCGGCTCCAGCACAGCGCTGAGATCTTCCGCCGATTTCTGATGTCTCAACCTTTCAAAGGATCTGTGTAATTCGCCTTGCTGGCTACTACTCAACTGCGCAATCCTGTCTTTCAGATCGCCTTCACTAATCTGAATGCTGTCGCGTCGCGCATGGGTTCGATTTCTCAGTGCATTTTCCAAAAAAAGGTAGCGCCCCAATACCACATAAGGGAAGTTGCGGTTTTTAATCGGCCCCTGTCTCGCTTCAAATCCGCCAACTGGCAATCCCTTCACTTTAAACTCGGCAATTCGATTCGCACCAAACCAGGCACTACCGCCTGCGATTACTCCACCTCCTACTGCACCCAACATAAGGCTGCTCCCTGCCAGGCCAAGGTCGATGGCTGCGCCGGCTGCAGCGCCCGCCATGCTTGCCGCCACCGTCAGTTGTTTGCGATTCAATCCCCACACAATCCACTTTTCTGTATTGAACAAATCCTTATCCAGCGGCAGATCATACAATTCACTTTTGAGATTGTGATAGCGGTAGATCTTTTTCAGTGAATCGTGAGCGCTGCTCTCGATCATTTTCATGTCGGTGAAGAACTGGGATTCAAGTGCTGTCTGTAGTGCTTGTGCCTGATTTTTGTCTAGCACTTTCTGGGACACCTGGTACGTACACAGTGTAGTAAGCAGTTCAACTAACAATTGCACTGATTCATTGCGCTGTTCAGTTCTAACTTTCTGATATGCATCGATCAGCTTGGTGATAGCAGTGTGCCATTCCTGTTTGATAATAGAGAAAGCTTCTAGCACGGAATGTTGTTTATCGATATCTACCTGCATGGCATTAAACACCCGGACTACTTTGAAGTACTGGCCGAGTGCCTGCTGCCATGATTGGATGTGATCCTGATTTTCAATAGGATTGATGAGTGCCATACTGGCCTGACCGGTCCAACGCAGAATTTCCATTTCAGCCTCATACTCCGGTCCGTATGGGCGCGATCCATCCACAACATATAGGATGGCGGCGCCATCGATGATAGGAGTCAGTAACTCAACTTCATCCGGGAATTGCTGTTTGCAATCCTTATTGCTTACGAATTGTTGCACTGCTTGCTGCCGCTTCTCCGCCGTAGTGGCATGTTCCTGTAACCAGTTCAGCACTCGAGTAGGTCGTTGGAATCCCGGTGTATCCACCAGCATGTAATGACTATCGCCAACCCGTACGTCGAGATGCTGGTTTTCACGAGTAGTGCCGCTTTCGGCGGAGATTGCCACACTATCGTCCCGTGCCAGGGTAGCGACGATAGACGATTTGCCCTTGTTTGGATGTCCGACGACGGCGAAGATGGGAGTCATGGAGAGTCTTCCAGTTGTAATAGCTGCCACCCGTCGAGTGTGCTGCAGAAGCGACGCCATTCCTGCAAGTGAATATCTTTTATAGGCTTGACACCGGTCTCGCCCCAATCCAATGGCAGAATAAATTTCTGCGAGGGGTCTGTTAATGAAGTCAGGTAATCTCTCAGCTCACCAAGAGGAGGTTCCCAGCTCTTAACCAACACTAACGTAGTTGCGCTCTGAAAACTCTCTTCAATTCCCGCTGGTAGGGGTAGGGGCTCGATAGGAAGAATATGACTCGGCGAACCCAGGACCTTAGCGAGATGTTGATGGCAAAAATCCGGCGAGTTTGCCCAATCCAATAAGATATAGGGGCTTGTTACTGAGTAGACCACGGGTGCCAGGACCGGGTCAGGGTCGAGGCTGTGGCCTGGTTTGGCGGGTTCAGTGCCTAATTCGGTTGCACGCTGCTTAACCCTCAACGCCTGTAGATAACGATGTCTGGAAATAAACAGCATGACGGTTCTTGGCAAGAGATTGTAGGTGCACTGCGCAGCAAGAATGTATTTCCACCACAGACCCAGTAATGGCGCGTCAGTAGCTTGAGCGCCTGAACGGAAATCCTGGGTTTGCAACAACAAATCGAGACTCGGCTGCGCATCGGACCAGAACGACCAGGGAAGGGCGAGGACATTGAGCGCTGGTAGTAAATCCGGCGCTTCCAGCAGAGTGCTGCGCCAGACAAAACTGATATCGCTACCGATTAATAGCAGCAGATAGACCAGCAATCCACCGGCGGCAAAACTAAGCGTCAATAGTTGGGTTTGATAGAAGAGCCAGGTTTTCCTGTTTCCCGAAATCTCAAGCTTGACGATCTCGGCTGACAGACGCTGCGGCAACAGAGGCAATTCCAGAATCCAGCCCGCAAGTCCCTTACGACCTCCCAGGACAATAAAGGCGAGACTAAGAATCAATCCCACTACAGGAAGAAAGGCAAACAACATCAACAAGAAGAGTAGATTTACGCGCCCCTGTGCATCGCCAACGAGAATACCGTAGCCAACCAGAAAGCCAACGATAAAGCCGACAAAACCAAGACTGAAACTTATTTGACTAAGTATTCGATGTGAGTTCGTGATATTCAAAAGACCAAACTGCTTAATATGGCAGAACAATCATTATAGGCAAATTTACATTAAAAAGGTCACATCTGCTATGTCCAGTAATGCCTTAAACTCAAAAAAGTAGTCACTGACAATTGTACTGGCAAGGATACTGACCGACCTGGCTTATCAGAGCTACAGGGATGGATACGCGTAGGGTCACCTTATGGCGAAGATTCGCCCATGCAAAAGCTCATGCTCCAGATGATGGGGGCATTCGCCGAATTTGAATGATCGCTGATCAGGGAACCCCAACGTGAGGGAATCAAAGCAGACGTTCAGTACCTCATCGCAATCCAACTCTTCAATTTCCGCTTCGGCCACAACCGGTCATTCACTGTGGATCGGGTGGTGCCAATCGCTTGAGTTCTTCAAACCAATTCTCAACAATCACAAAATCCAGACGGCTGAGATCCGCATCCGAGTTCTGTTGACCCACTTCTCTCAGAATGAGAAACCGCTGCCCATCGTTTGCAATATCGTAGCTGGGAGATGCTGCTATACTATGATGTACGCTCTGGGCTATGATTCCAGCTGGTTCTGTGGCGAAAGGTGAGGTACTCACTACGCGAGCAACCATCAGGTCACTGTCCTCTTCCGAGATATAAAATATCTCACTGCCGTCAGGTGACCATTGAGGTTGACGACCGCTGCTGGACACCAGACGACGCCCGCTGTCACCGTCTGCTTCAAAGGGTACGACAGAGATGCCGATATTTCCCCCACCTTCTCTATATGCAAGTGCTAGCCATTGTTCGTCAGGTGGAACAGATGCCTCGTAAATATCCGCTGCAGGTACCCTCGTGCTGAAAATTTGCTCGCCGCTGAGGGTAACAGAGCTCACTTCGTTGTTTACGATCCCACGACCATTAATGTAGATTAATTCCTGATTATTCGATGTTGTAAACATCGGAATTACCTAGTTCGGTGATATAAAGATGCTCCTGGGCTCCTCCGTTCCATCCAGCCTGACTTGCCACATACCCCGAGTATTAGAATCAGGCCGGGCCCGCATAAAATACAGGTACTCTCCATTTTCTGACCAAGCGGAGGAAACCACATCGCTCATAAAAGTTAATCGTGATTCAACCTGGGTTTCCATATCCCAGACCCACAAGTCCGAATTAAACTGAGCACCTTTGACTAGGGCCAGATACCGCTCATCAGGCGAAATTCTGGGATTACCGTATAGGGCTGGCTCCATAGGTAAGGAAACTTCCTGCCCATTTCTGTCAACCCAGGTGGGTATGCGCAGGGCAGGGTTCTGCTGTACAGTTCTGGGCAGATAGACCAGTGTTCCGGAATCGGAGACTGCAAATATGCTACGCGCATAATTACCTGCAGCCCACACATTCGGCACCACCAAAACAGGATCACCACTGACCGACTGTGAACCTTGGTCAAACGGTACTGCCCATAGACCACGCTGCCGTGTGAACACCAAGTGTCCGGTTGGCAGAAGCCTGGCATCGAATGCATTTTCAATCAAAACCTTGCGAACCCCTGACTCAAGATCAAATAGTTCGATATGATTTTCGAATGCGAATACACTACCGCTGTAGACTGTGTAGATGATCAAGGAGGTTCCAGCCACTGGCTTTGGCCAGCGCAACGACCGACCGTCCCCTTCAATTAGCATGTCGGTTGAGTTGTTGGCTATCGAAAGTGTGCGTATACTTTGATCCGGCGCGACATAGACAACAGTGTCATCATCCAACCAACTGTAGCCACCCATAAAGTCAACCGACTGGTAGCCGACTCGTGTCAGATTTCTAACTGCTCCTCCTCCCACTGGAATGACCGCAAGTCCCTCAGGATCTTTGAGAAACAGCGTCAGTTCTCCATTGGGCGAAATTACCGGTGTAGTTAGGAAAACTTTTTTTTTCATCAGTTTCGAACAGAATTCGAGAATCAAGTTCGCCGAGATGGCGGTAACTGAGAACCTGGTTTTCATTCTAGCTCGAGACTATTACGGCCCTGCCATCGGGTGTGATATCGATGCCGGTGTTGAGACTGGAGTAAAACTCGGAACTGCTTAGCCCCATATTCAGATTTGTCCGGGTGACTTCGACAGTGGATAAGGTGGGCTCCCCGTCTACCGGCGACAAACTTGTTGGTTCGCCGGTCAGAAACCGATCGCTTATCTGGAATCCCGCAACTAGCAGCACCAGGCCAAAGGTGGCATAGATGAGCTTTCTGTCACTGGGGGTAGTCGTTGCTGATTGGGACGGAGGGGCGGAATCCGCCCTGACACCCTGCGGGGTAATTTCGTAAGCCCAGCCTAGTAGCAGAGCAAGCGGGAAGCCCAATAGGAGAAGCACTGTTACAAACGATACAGTCCATTCTGGCATCTGTAGTGCTGGCAGGACTTCACCACTAATCTGAATCAATACCCACGCTACCACAGCGTAAGCCACAGCTACGCGGAAGACCTTACGTCTTTTTAATTCCTGAAACAGATTGCCCATGGAGTGTATCCCAGTAATTCTTATTAGTTACCTGGAATTAGCCTCTGTATTTGAGCAAAGAATCTAGCAAAAGTATTGATATAGCTCAGTTAGTAGCCATTTTTTTGAAAAAGAAGACTATACTCGCGTTGTGAGTGGTACCAAAACAGGTGGCAACCGATGAGCAGTGAATCCCCGCAGTCAATCAATTGAGAAGGCGACCATAGAGGATCTTCTGGTGCTAACCGAGCCGTTCACCACCAAGATGCCGATCTATCGACGTATGGAAGAGAATGCCCGATTAATGGATTTTTGGTGCGTCGAGTTCGTGAAAGAGTTAATCTATGGCGAGGCACGCCGACATCCGCTGCCACACTAATCGCCCCATCGAGGAGGTTGAAAATGCACACTGATAAAAGAATTCGTCTCGGATTGCTAGCCTGCACTAGCCTGCTGTTAGCGCCACTTGCAATAGCACAGGACGGGGACATTCCCCGCACGCCCAGCGGTCATCCGGATTTGTCAGGCACCTATGATGTGTCGACGCTGACGCCAATGCAGCGCCCGGAACAATTTGGCGACAAGCGCGTTCTGACCAACGATGAGGCGGCGGTAATCGCTGCCGAACGACTGCAGTTCCACCTCGATGACGATCAGGTCAGCGACCCGAATCGGACTGCCCCACCCCAGGGTGGCGATGGTTCCACCGGTGCTTATGGTAACGTCGGCGGCTACAACGCCTTCTTTATCGATGACGGCACCGATGCCTTTCAGATCGATGGCCAGTGGCGCACATCGATCCTGATCGATCCGCCCAATGGCCGATATCCGCCTGCTACCGATGAACGGCGTGCTGCACTGCGTGCCAGGTTCAGTGAGGGCGAGACAAGCATCCGTCGCGAGGGTGGCCAGAATGATGGCACCGCCTATTGGCTGAACGCCGGGGTGGATGCGGCGGGGCCCTACGACAATATGGAGCAACGAGGCTTAGCCGAACGCTGTTTAATCGGTTTTAGTTCGACCGCGGGACCACCCATGTTGCCGGCGCTGTACAACAACCACAAACGCATCGTGCAGAGTGAGGACACAGTACTGATTCATGTCGAAATGGTGCACGAGGCGCGCATCGTCAGGATGAATGCAGAGCATGATCCCGACAATATCCGCAAATGGTTGGGCGATTCTATCGGCTGGTGGGAGGGCGATACACTGGTAGTCGAGACTACCAACTTCCGTGACATACCAGCATTCTCGCAAGGTTCCAGAGACATGAAAGTGACTGAGCGCTTTCGTATGGAGAGTGCAGACAAACTGATCTACGGTTTTACCATAGAAGATCCGACAACATGGACGGCTCCGTTCACCGGCGAGTATGCCTGGCCTAGAAGCCCTAATAAGGTCTTCGAATATGCCTGCCATGAGGCGAATTATGCTCTGGAAGGTATTATGAAAGGCGCACGCTTGCTTGAGGCAGAATTTCGTGGCGAAGATACGGGCGGCGTAGCCAATCCGACTCGCTAAACCCTGTGTAGCAACAGTTCATATTTACATAGCAGGAGAATAAAACGTTCAAGCTAATCATTTTTAAAATCGTGAGGAAAGAGGAAAGGTGCCGGAGGAATTGAAATTTAATCCCTCCGGCACTTTAAATTAACCCAACATAATGGGGCGAATCTAACGGGAGATTAATCTCAATGAGAGTCTTAGCTGGCATCGGTCACCCGATAGTCAATATTATTGTCTTTGAGTTTTGTACACAGATCACCTGCAATGGACCTTTCAACCCCCTCTATGGTGTAAGTAAGGTCTGTGGCGTACGAACATTTAATCATTGCTTCGGCAACACCGATTTCCGAAAAACCATAATCGCTGAATCCAATTTGACCTAATTGGCTACGCCAAACATACTGTAGGACTGGCAAATACTTCTCTCTCTCTTCTCTCAACCATATGATCAGATTCTCAAACTTGGCTAAATGTGATGGGCCAATATCCACGATCACGATGTCTATCGTTTGATCTATACTACTATGATTATGATCCTCACCGCGATCATCAGCGTTCGCACCCCACAATGTTGTTTTGGGGCACGTGAAATCATCGTGGATGCCTGCTTGCTCCAGACCTAGATTTAGTCTCCTTATCGGATTCTCTAGTCGTGCGATGTGTCTGAGTTCAATAAAGTGCAACTCTGCCAGCTCTTTACCTCCATACTCACGATCTGAGAAAAGGGATTTCAGCCGTGATGTTTCGGGCAATTTTAACAATATAAAGAGAAACACAATCCCGAATAAAAACACAACAATAAAGGGTACAGGGTTGGAAAGAAAAAGCATAATACCTACCGATACAATCATTGCTAAAAAGAAAAACATGAATATAAGTCCGGCTGTCATATTTGTCGATGCAATCTTGTAGTAAATTCTGCTGTACTCGTCACTTTTAAATAGGCCTTCCTTGGCCTTTAGCATGCCCAAAAATAGGCTCCTTTTAGTATCTTTACTTTCCATCGGGTTCAGCTCAGCCACCTTTAAGCGGTATTCACTTTCTATTGCACTTAGCTTCCTCCTTAGTTTCTTCAACTTCTTCACCTCTTTGTCTCTCTCTTTCTTCACACCTATTGCGCCAACAATCCCGTCGATTTTTGTATCTTGGGCCTCCACCTTTCTCAGCAGCTCTATATCAATATCGTTCGAACTGTAACTAATCTTGTGTTTACCTCCACAATATTCACAAACAGCAATCCCATCACGCGCACTAACTGTCGCGCCACAACTCTTACATTCAAATCTGATAGCTTCCATTGGTTACACTTGTGAAATTCTGTTTGCCGGCTGGATTGAGTTTGTCACCACCAATCTGAAAGTGGTACAAATCTGCCGATTTTAAAAATACCGTTTTATTCTAATTGAAAAAGTTGATAAGCATTGATTTTTTTCCACTGACTCCATCGTCATGCACACACGGGAGAAAAGGAATGCTTTCCACGGACCTCGGATCGGAGTAAGTTGATTATTGTCTGTTATTCAGCTACCCAACGGTGGTGATTACCATACCATTTTTCAAGCTGGCAGATATTAGCAATTTCCATACCGTTCCGATTCGCGATAATACACACTGAAAATACTATTCAATTAGCTTTTTGGATTCAGCATGTTTAGGACGCCAGCAAGTAAATTGGAAGAGTGTGTTGCGTTGACCAGTTGAGGTCGCAGCCACAACCGGACCTTCACTGTGGATCAGGTGGTGCTAGCCGCTTGAGTTCTTCAAACCAGTTTTCGACTACAGTGAGCGCCGCATTGCTTTCAGCGGTTACCAAAATGGAATCATCATCCCCTGTTTCTCCAGGCGGTTTGGATTATAGTTTTGATTTTCTCTCGATTGTCAAACCGGCACGGTCGCACGTATCAACTCGTTGATGTCGGTAATAGATTCGATGTCCCAACACAGCGCCATCACGCGCTCGATCTGATCGACCGGCAGGGCGCTGGCAGCCTGTCCTGAAAACTTCTGCTCTAGGGCTTCCCTCGTCATGGGTCTTTCCATGCTGCCGATGGCATGTTCGACGTGTTTGTCGAGCACGCTGCCGTCGTTGAGGGTAATGCTGACGAAGGCTTCTTCTTCGCTGACATTTTCATCTATCTGCGCTGTTACTTTACCCCGCAAGGCGATCACTTCCCCATTCTGTACCGTTGCATCGGTAAATTCACTGGGCCCGGCTGTGCCTCGAATGATGGCGGCGGCGCTGGCATGGTAGATGCTGAATTTGGATTCCAGTCCGGTCTGCGGGGTGGTCTTGCCGGTGAGCGAGAGCACCAATGGATTGACTCTTAAGGCCACCCTGGCGATTTGTGCTGGCACCAGGTTATTTTCGTTACGAAGCTGAATACAGCCATCGATGATTGGATGGGTCACGATACCGCAGGCAAAAGGCTTGTAAGTGTTGCGCGAAACTTCGAAAGTGCTGCCGAGATTGTCGGTGACCTGGGAGAAATCCTGGACATCGGAGTAGGTAAACGCGAATCCTTCCGGCGCCTCGATGCCCTGGTCGGAGCTAGTGAAATCCTTCGCCGCTAACAGCGCCGCCTTCAGTCCATTTTGAGCTGCGCTGCCGGGATGAAATGGTTTGCACATGGTACCGAACATTTCCTTTAAACCAGCGGACTGGGTAGCTGCGATGCCCAAGGCCCACACCATCTGTTGTTCGCTGAGCCCGAGCAGCTTACCGGAAGCGGCGGCGGCACCGAACACGCCCGTAGTACCAGTGATATGAAAGCCACGGTCGTAATGGGAGGGATACACGGCCTTGCCGATGCGGCATTCGGTTTCCACGCCCAGCACGAAGGCATGCATAAACTCTTCGCCACTAATATTGCGTTTCTCACCGAGGGCGAGAATGGCAGAGGCCACCGGTCCGGCCGGGTGAATGATGGTCTCGAGATGGGTGTCATCGTAGTCGAGCACGTGGGAGCTAATGCCGTTCAGTAGTGCGGCGTGCAGAATATCCAGCCGTTCGCGCCGGCCTAGCACGGTGCCCTCGGGGGTCCCGGAAAATTCCGCCAGGGCTGCCAGTGCACGATCCGTGGTGATATGCCGGGCGCCGCCGAGACAACAACCTACCCAGTTGAACACCGATCGCACGGCTTCGGTGCGCACATCCTGAGGTATGTCGGTCCAATTCGAATTCACCAGGTAACGCGCGAGTCGTCTGGTGACGTCTACCGGTGCACTAGCACGTTCCTGCGCACTGGCTACGGATTGTGTGAAAGGGAGTAAGGGAATGGCGCCGCTGCCGATAGCGACTCCGGAAGCTTGCATAAATGTTCGTCGTGAGAGTAGATTGCTCATTTTAGTTCCCAAACTCGGAAATTATTTGTAAGGATTGTACAGTTGGTCGCCCAACCCAAGAGAAGTGCTACTGGGAAGCCTAACAAAAGAAGGACCGTTACAAAAGATACGGTCCATTGCGGCATCTGTAGCGCAGGAAGAAACTCGCGGCTAATTTGAATTAATACCCACGCCACCACGGCATAAGCCACAGCTACGCGAAAGACCTTGCGACGTTTTAGCTCTTGAAACAGACTGCCCATTTGGAGGGGTCCCAGTAATTCTTATTAGTTACCTGGAATTAGCCTCTACATTTGAGCAAATAATCTAACAAAAGTATTGATATAGCTCAGTTACCAGCCATTTTGAGGGTGAAATTAAGGGTTTTGGAGAAAATCCCTTATGTCCGCTGTGGGTCGATACTGTTGAAAAACTCTGTACTTTCTGGCGTTAGGTCAAAATATGCCAAATTTGGCGAAGCAGAACCACATCAAATGTAGTTGCATGCTAAAAAATATCTATTAGGACACTCTCAGACGTATAAATTTTTTGGCAATTAGTTTTTCAACAGAATCGGTCGACAGCTGCCGTTCAGCCTCAAGCCAGGTTTGCCCCCGATTATGTCTGCTATACTCCCGTGAGCGGACCTACAATTATCGTGATATGTCGATTCTGCGACAGGCAGCTCCCGGCCAGGAGCGGACCTTTCACTGCTGAAAGGGTGGCGCCAATCGCTTGAGTTCTTCAAACCAGTTTTCAACCACTACGAACTCCGTGCGATTCTGATCAGCGCCAGTATTTTGCACATCGATTGGGGAAGAAATATAAAGAAATCGTTCCCCATCATTGGAAACCAAATAACTGGGTGAGGGTTCACCGACCCGCAGATTTACAAGTAACGACTGAGGTTGACCTGAGGAAAAACTGTCTCCGTCTATTGTTATCTCCGCGTGCATCAAGCTGCCATCCAGTCGTAGAAAAAATAACTCATCGCCGTTTGGTCCCCACGATGGCTCTAGACTACCGATTGTGTCTGAGCTGACCTGCCATCTGCCGCCATCTAGATTTGGGTAGGGCTGAACATAGATTTGAGAAATCCCAGATTCGCGGCTCATATAGGCGATCCAGCGACCATCAGGAGATACTCTCGCGCCCCATGTGTCGCTCTCGGTATGAATAAGTGGGTCTGTAATCTAGGCACCATCGCTAAGAGTCAGTGTGTTGAGACTTATCCCAGTGTCTGTGCCTGGCAAGCCGGTCATATAGATCAACTTTTCGTCAATTGGGGAAAACGAATCGGTCTTGGCATCTCCGTCAAGTATGCGTTCAGCCTGCCCGGTGCCATCAGCATTCATTATCCACAACTCCCCCCGCGGACGGTTTTGCAAAACGGTAGTGTTTAGTTGATAGACCAATTGAGAACCGTCGGGAGTCCATACTGGATTGCGTGCATTACCTGAGAATGTTACGGGATTAAAAGTTCCGCTTGAAAAGTCATGGACCCAGATATCACTGGAGCCGTCTGGCTGAAAGGAAGTTAAAGCCAATAATTCCCCATTCGGAGAGAGTCGCGGTTCCTCATAATTCCCTGCACGAAGGGGGAGTTCTGTTCGATTACCCAATCGGTCTGCCCAAACAAGAACCGTTTGATCTGGCAAGTATTCTCGCCCCGGTAAGTAAACCAGTCTGCCGGAATCCGAAGCAGAATAGGCACCTATTCCTACTAGTGGTTGGCTATCCACACCTTCTAATACGATTGTTTCTGTGCCGGTAACCTCGAGTGCATCGGGATCAAAGGGTACGGCCCATAAATCTCCAGCACGTATAAACACTACATGGCCGCTATTAACATATTGAGGGTAGTAGCCATCATTAGTGATAGGTTTGCTGCTTTGATTGCTCAGATCATAAGCAAGAATACTTGAGCTGCTTTGTGCTCCAGAAGTCCCACCACCCTGCGTAAACAAAAAGGCTGAATCATTAGGTAGTGGATAGGTAAAAACAAACAGAGCTGAGTTATCGAATCCAGGAATAAGCTCGTCTGTTCCATCAGTTAATGAAAATATCTTTATGCCATCGGTATGTGGGTAAATCACGGTTTCATCTGATAACCAGCTGGGAGGTGCTAGTGTTTCAATTGGTAGTGATCGCAGCCCACCACCCTGTGCCGGCATAACACTGGTTCCTCCTGGACCTGCGTACAATAGCAGTTGCTGACCGCTGGGGGAGAATTGGGCAACCCCAATCTCCGAAAATATTTCTTGCGTCTGCTGAGTAGCCAGATTGCGCAAAAACACTCTTCCACCTGTATTGTTAAAATCAGAATAGGCCAATGCAGTGCCGTTTGGTGCTACAGAAAGTACTGTCCTTATACCGGTTGGAATTCGTCGCAAGGGTTGATTCAGAATAATGGATGCTCGCAGTACCGCCGAATCCGTCGTAGTTAAAGCTGGTTCAACAGAGCGGGTAGCAGTGCTTACATTGCCGGAGAAAAACACCTCTGATAACTGAAATCCGGCGACTAACAGCACCAGGGCGAATGTTGCATAGATGAGTAGCTGATTTTGCTGTGCTGGAGCTTGTGCTTTTGCCTGCGTTCCGAAGTCTGGTTTGATTCCCTCGGGAGTTACTTCGTATGCCCAGGCCAATATCAGTGCTATGGGGAACCCAATTACGAACAGAACAATGGTGACGGTCTGAAACCAGTCAGGCAGGCTCAGGGGGGCATTAATGACATCGACAATCTGAATGGTCAACCAGGCTACGACCGCATAGACAGCGGCAATAGTGAAAACCTTTCTTTTTTTCAGATCCTGAAACAGACTGCCCATGGAGGAGATCCAATTCTTCTTATTTGCTATCCGGAACTAGCTTCTTTATTTGGATGAGGAGTCTAGCACACGCTCCCATTCACTTCATTAGTCGCCATTTCGAGGCGCAATTATCGCTCGGGCCGAGTTAACTTGTCCGTACCCTGCGGAGCAGCGGTTGTGGTTACGCGAACTATTCTCTTCATTTTTACACTCCGCAGACAACCGGAACCGAGCCGGGCTCAGGGCGCGGAACAGGAAAAATTAACCGGATCCCTATCACTGCCAGAACCATCATAGACGGCTTCTTCCGGATAGGCGCATAAGGGCCTGCTGCCCGCCGGATTCGCGTTCTCATCGAGAAAGTACGCCGGCAAGTCATCAGGTGCCTGGTCTGATTCCACCCACTGATCCAACGCATCGACAAAGCGAACCGTGGAAGGCCCTTTACCACCGGCACAATGCAACACACCCGGCATCATGAATAGTCGAGCGTCTTCACGTGCGGAGGCATCATTTGCGATAACATCTTCATAGTAACCAACGGTTCCCAACGCTGTAATGGCAGCATCGGACCAACCCTGGTACAACAACAGCTTGCCGCCCTGGTCCCTGAACTCAGTCAGGTCTGTTTCTGTAGCCGAGAGAGTCGGGGTAAGCGTGCGTATGTCGTGGAAGTAGTTGTCGTGGTTATAGGTGGAGTAGTCGAACGCGGCGTCGTGAAACGCCATGTATTTCATCACTTCCGCAGAGAAGAACATATGTAGGTTGGGGTACGGATTCAGAGAATCATCCTGTGCGCCCCCGGTTGTCCACGTACTCCACCCTCCGGCATCCGGCTCACCGCCAAACGGGAAGCCATAGAACAGCTGGTTGCCGGCACTGTCGGTTGGCCCGTCGTACACCGACTTCAGGGCAGCGATCTCAGACTCGGTAAAGCAGCTGTCACTATCGATAGCCGAGCAGGCCGGGAGCTCCGCGACATCGAAATCGCAGCTAAGCGGGTTGTTCAGGATGCCATCGGTCAGTCCGTCGTTCGCGTCACAGCGCGCAAGGTATTCTGTCTCCACTATCTCCAGTTCCTGCAATGACAGAAGCGACGTCTTGAGTTGGTTGGGATCCGGGAACATGGCTTGCTGACTAGCCAGGAATCCAGCGATCAGACCACCAAAATTATAAGCCGGTGCACCGGCGACAATGCCGTCGAAATCCTGCGGATAGCGCTGCGCCTCCATGAGCGCCTGTCGTCCGCCGTTGGAGCAGCCGTAGAAATAGGAGCGATCGATAGAGTCATCGTAGTAGTCTGAAATCATGTGCTTGGCTTCCACTGCTGTGCGGTGTACGCCGGCATGACCGTAATTGGTAATTCGTTCCAGATTGTTCAAAGCCCAGTCCGCCCCGAATCCACTGTGGCCGGTGTCGGTGCTTACTGTGGCGTATCCGGACTCGAGCACACCCTGGGTAAGTGCCTGGTTACCGAGGGTACCGGCAAAACCACCACCACCGCCCATAACAAATTTTCCATTCCAGTTTTCTGGCAGCAACAGTCTAAATTGAAGCTCGGTGCCGATGACACCAGTTACTTCACAGTGACTGACCGGCTCGGACTGTTGGCTTGCCGCCGTAATATCCAGGTCCAGCATCTCTGGAAACAGGTTGACGTCGCAATTTGACTGGGCACCAGCCATTGCAGGAAGCAAGCAGGCAATGCTACATAGCAGTCTTATTCTCATGTCCATTCCTCGATCAATTTCTTAGCACACTCTATAGCACACTTTGGATTCGGTATTTTAACTTATTGATGTTAATAAGTTAAATTGTATGTGATTACTGAAAATCCTCGTGTCGGTGGTTCGATTCCGTTCTCGGGCTGCACCCTGAAATTGTAAATAATTCAAAAATAGCTGATTAGAGGACGAATAACCCGTTAGATTAGTCAATATCGTGGAGATATAGGGCGATTCCCGAGGGTTTTGGAGCAAGCAAGATAATATTTCAGGCAAAGGAGGGCATGGACTTAGATGGAGATAGCTTTTATCCTACGCATACTCACATTGGGGAACTTTGCCGAATGATGGGTGGAGGTCTTTTGCTCTCCACCGCAAATATTTTGGCAAGAACCTCAACAAATAGTGTGCAATGGTCAATATTTATTACAGGAGAGTAGATTATGGAAGGCCAAGATAAGATAAGCTTAATGATGATTGTCGGAGCAAGCGTGTTTGTA